>JAEEGF010642895.1_pt1 | contig 19263 bp, 16 predicted proteins | sample 9134171 | NCBI WGS metagenome assembly JAEEGF01 (sample SAMN16246542, study PRJNA631951) | gut metagenome | biome: gut microbiome; feature: rumen; material: AP-attached | host: Bos | place: Iran: Karaj | collected 2018-10
GGCAAAGGAAATCTGCACCGTATCCGCCGCTCATACCGCAATCGGTTACGATGAAGCGGTCAGAGCCTTTGATCTCGGCATAACTCATGTTACCCACCTTTTCAATGCAATGACTCAGTTCGGTTCCAGAGAACCGGGACTCGTCGGCGCGGCTTTCGATTATAAGAAGAATGAAATAATGTGCGAGCTTATCTGCGACGGAGTCCATATCGCTTCCGCGACGCTGAGGACGGCATTCTCAATCCTCGGTGGCAGAGCGGTGGTGATAAGCGATGCCATGGCGGCTTCAGGCCTGCCGGACGGCGTATACTCGCTCGGCGGTCAAAAGGTTATTAAGCAGGGAGCAGCCCGCCTTCCGGACGGCACACTTGCAGGCTCCGCCACGGATTTGTTCTCGGAATTCCGCAATCTTATCTCATTCGGCATACAGTTTGACGATATATTATATGCGCTTACGCTGAATCCGGCCCGCTCGATAGGGGTTGACGGTATAACAGGAAGCATATCCGAAGGTAAAAACGCAGATTTAATTGTCCTGGATGAGAAGATGGAGAGCATTAAGGCAGTAATTGTCAAAGGCAGAAAAGTGTTTTGAAAGAAAAACTGCAAAAACCGGTTGATTTATGCAACCGGTTTATTTTTATTCAAAGAGGGCAGCTTGTAAAGGTAACACACTTTACATACAACAGCCGTAAAGTATGCCGCCTTTCAAATGTGAAAAACCCGGTGAAAAATGTGAAAAAATCCCCGAATATTATTCTAAAAACGAATAAAAATCGTAAAGTTATTCACTTTACGATAATATTTAGTTCTAAATAAGGAAAATAATTCGGCCTGAAGTGTGAATATTTTTTGCAGGGATGCCGCATTATACATTCAAAAATCTGATATTTTTCTGCAAAATCCGGCCTGAAATGAAAATATTGACAAAAAGGTCTATATGTGATAGACTGAATAGGTCTAATAGTTATAGACCATATATTATTGTCGCACAGAGGCGGTTTTTTCTATGAAAAATGTGTTGAGCCCTTCGGAACTCAAACTCCTTGATATTATTTGGAAGAATGAGCCTGTCAGGTCCGGGAGACTGTCCGCGATATGTCTCTCCGAAGCAGGTTGGAAGAAGTCCACAGTCTATACGATTCTTAAAAACCTCCGCGATTGGGATTATATTTCATATGATAAAGGAAATGTGACATCTCTGATTTCAAAGCAGGATTATTATCATACATTGGCGAAGGATTTCGTGGATAAATATTTCAATTCATCATTTGCCGAATTTACGGCCGCTTATTCCGACGGTGTTCATCTTGCCCGTGAGGATATTCTCGCTTGCTATGATGCTGTAAAAAATTACCGCGCAAAATTCTGAAAAACTGTTGATTTGGTTTCGGCGATGTGATAGTATTTTTAAGGAAATAATTTCAACAAAATGAGAGGGGAATATTTATGGAAAGAACTTACAAGAGCTTCCGCGAATGGGCGTCGCCCAGCAAACAGACCGAATACACTCAGCCGACTGCTCTTCTAGGCAAGGGCGGCAGCCTGCTTGCAAAAGGCTGGGCAAGGCACAATGTCTTTGATTACGACCGCTATGCTGTCAGAAAAGTAATGCGCCGTAAAGAGTGGGATTTTTATCAGATCTGCAACCGTAATTATATGGCCCAGATCAGTTGCGCGAATATTTCGCTCGGCGGTTATGTTTCTGCGGTGCTTGTCGATTTGCAGAACGGTAAAGTGGTCTGCAATAAGATGTCTCCGTTCCTCGGCGGCAAGGACAGGATAGTTCTGCCTCCGAAAGGCGATGTTCCCAATAATGTCAAGTATAAAATCGGTTCCGCAGAATTTGAATTCGATACAAAAGAGGATTCACGCACCGTATGGTTCAAAATGGGCGATGTCGAGTGCAGCTTTCAGATGGATATTATGCCCGGCCTCGAGAATATCACGACAGTTCTTCCCTTCAAGGATTTTCCCGACAGATATTTCATGACAACCAAGCAGAATTCAATGCCCTGCGCCGGTACATTCAAGATGGGCTCAGAGACTGTTGAATTCTCAAAGGATGATACATTTGCCGTTCTCGACTGGGGCAGAGTCAACACTCCTTACAGTCTTGTCTGGTATTGGGGCAACGGCTCGACCTATCTGACCGATGCCGAAGGAAACAAGCATATTTTCGGCTTTGAAATTACCTGGGGAATCGGCGATGAGAGCAACGCTACCGAAACCTGCATGTTCTATGACGGCAAGGCCCATAAATTCGGCGCTGTCGATGTCGAAACCTTCCCGAAGCCCGATAAATATATGGAGCCCTGGCATATAGTCTCCGAAGACGGCAGATTTGATATGACAATGGAGCCGTTCCACGATCATCACAGCGATCTCAACGTCGGCGTAATGAGAATGCACAGCCATCAGGTTCACGGAATCTGGCACGGCACCTGCACTCTTGACGACGGCACAAAGCTTGAAATCAAAGATATGTACGCTTTCTGCGAATATGTAGAAAACCGTTGGTAAAGTAAGAAATCTGACGGACCGGGAGAAGTCGCTTCCGGTCCGTTTTTGATATTATAGTATATATATCTTGACAATAATGAAATTATAGTATAAAATATTTTTATCTATGGCTCTGAAATAACTTACAGATTGGAGTGTAAAAAGTGAACGAAGAATTAGTCCGCTATGTCAATGCAGCCGCAGCCGGCGAAACAGACGCAATTGCTAAGCTCTATTCGCTGACCCTGAAATCATCTTTTTATCTTGCGTTCAGGCTCTGCGGAAATGTCGAAGAGGCGCTCAATATCACCAAGAACGCATATACGAGAGTCTTCTGCACGATTGACCGCTTAAAGAAGCCCGATGCTTTTGAAATCTATATGAGGCAGAATATTGCCGCCGTCTATAAAGAGGGCCGCAAATTCACCTTCGGCGATGCTGTTGCAGATACACCCGAGGGTAAGCTTGAGTTCCTCTCTGAGGATGTCTATGAAGATCCCTCGAAGACGGCCAAAGCTCTTGCGGCTGTTATGGGCCTGAGTGATGAGCTGAGAGCCGCTGTTGTGCTTCACTATTTCAGCGGTATGCCCGTTGCTCCTCTTGCGAGATACCTCAATGTTTCCGAATCAACGGCGAATTCCGTTCTTGCCAAGGCAAAGGAAGTCATCTTTGAGAAAAGCGGCAGCTCCGAGCCCGGTATTGAATCGGCCGGAAAGCTTCCTGTACTCAACAGAATTTTCAGGCGCGAGGCCGAAACGGTCCGCCTCAACCCCACCGATGTCAGGGATATGTTTACTTACATTATGGATAAGTATCAGACCTTCAGACAGGTGGAAACAGCGCGAAACGGCAGCTCCGGTCCGCAGATTCCGCCGAGAAGCGAAAGCGCTTCATCGGGTGAGGAAATCAATTTTGATAATTTTGTTGATGTTCCCGTTGAGAATAACCCCGTTAATGCCGGCGGCTCACTGATTGACAGAGTCAAGGATTTTATAAAGAATTTTGATATCAGGAAAGACTGGAAAGCGGTTCTTATCGCTCTTGCGGCGCTGATTATTCTTATTCTCATCATTTCCGGCATTGCCAAGGCCGGAAAGAGCAAGGATAACAATCAGGGTATCAATAACGGCTCCACACAGACTGTTGATGTCAAAGATATCGAAGCCAACTGGATGGATACCGGCCTTGAGGACTGCGAAGAGATATACTATCTCAACGAGTATATGTGCGGCTTCAGATCCGCCACCACCAAGAAATACGGCGTTCTCGATTATCAGGGCAATATCCTGATTCAGCCGATATATGATAACAGATTCAAGCCCTGCGGTATCGGCAGAGATTATAACGGCTCGATGAAATATCATATCGTTCTCGAGATTGACAAGGTTGAATACTATGTCAATTATTCAAGCGGTAAGGCGGAACTCGGCGGAGTTCACCAGAGCCATTCCGTTGAAAGTGATGAATTCCCGCAGGATGCGAAATATGATGAGCGCGACAGATACTTTGAGGGTTATGCCGCTGCCGAGAAAAACGGCAAGTGGGGCTATATTGACCAGAACGGCAAGCGCGTTATCAGCTATCAGTATCAGCCGGTCAATATCACCACCGACGGCAATCTCAATAAATACAGCAAATATAACTGCGATTACTGCAGACCTGTTACCGGCGGCCTTGTACCCGTCAAGAAGGACGGTCTTATGGGCATAGTCAATCTTAAGAATGATGTTGTCGCAGATTTCCTGTTTACTGTCATTATGCCGGGTAAAGACGGCGTATTCATTGCCCAGAAGGACGGCAAGTGGGGCTTTATTGTCACGGGTGAAGCCGCAAAGACCTTTACTCCTCATTATCTGCTTGACGCTTCCGGCGATGTAACCACCGATCCCGCAGGAACCGAAAAATACTATATCGTAAACGGCGTCGGAGGTATAAACTTCAGAGAAGATGCCGATCAGAACGCGCTCAAGAAGGGCGAAATTCCCACAGGCACCAGACTCAAGAGTCTCGGCACCAAGGTCGCCGCAGACGGCAAAATCTGGCTCAAGACGGAATTCAACGGTCAGATAGGTTATGTTTCGATGAACCTCGTATTAGAGGATACAAATTCATAAATTGCTTTGACGGAGAAGAATTCCCGGTTTCACACAGAGAGGCCGCAGGCGCTGAGAAGCGGCTGTGAATAAAACCGGGGAGAGCCGCTCCCGAGCTCCGTTCCGACGAGGAACGGCGTGCAATCGCGTTAAGATAAATCAAGTGGTGCATCTGCGCAATTTGGGTGGTACCGCGGTTCGAAATGAATCGTCCCAACCGAATTCCATATTTGCACCATTTTTTATTTTTATGTAAATATTTCCCGCATTGGAGGTAGATTAAAATGCAATGGATGGGATTAAACGAGATAAGAGAAAAGTATCTCGGATATTTTGAATCAAAGGGGCATTTGAGGATGCCGAGCTTTTCGCTCGTTCCTCAGGGAGACAAGAGCCTTCTGCTTATCAATGCAGGCATGGCTCCGCTCAAGAAGTATTTCACGGGGGAGGTGACTCCTCCCTGCCCGAGAGTCACGACCTGCCAGAAGTGCATAAGAACTCCCGATATTGAGAGAGTCGGCATCACCGCGCGTCATGGTACTTATTTTGAGATGCTCGGCAATTTCTCATTCGGCGATTATTTCAAGCATGAGTCGATTGCCTGGGCATGGGAATTCTGCACCAAAGTTATGGAGATGCCCGTTGATAAGCTCTATGTCACCGTTTATCTTGAGGATGACGAGGCATATGATATCTGGGCTGATGAGATAGGGGTTGACCCGAGTCATATCTCCCGCCTCGGCAAAGAGGACAATTTCTGGGAGCACGGCGCAGGTCCCTGCGGTCCCTGTTCCGAAATCTATTTTGACAGAGGCGAAAAATACGGCTGCGGCAAGCCTGACTGCGCGCCCGGATGCGACTGCGACAGATTTACCGAGTTCTGGAATGTTGTTTTCTCCCAGTTCGAGAATGACGGCAACAATATTTATACTCCGCTCAAGCATAAGAATATCGATACCGGTATGGGCCTTGAGAGACTTGCCTGCATAATGCAGGGCGTTGACAATCTCTTTGAGGTTGATACTGTGCAGAATATAATGAAGCATATAATTGACATAGCCGGAGTCAAATACCACGATAACGAGAAAAACGATGTCTCCCTGCGCGTAATTACCGATCATATCAGAAGCACCACATTTATGATCGGCGACGGTGTTATGCCTTCAAACGAGGGCAGAGGATATGTTCTTCGCCGTCTGCTCAGAAGAGCGGCGCGTCATGGCAGACTGCTCGGTATCAAAGGCACTTTCCTTTATAAAGTTGCCGAAACTGTCATTAAAGAAAACGAGAGCGCTTATCCCAATCTTGTTGAAAAGCACGATCTGATAGTAAAGGTTATCAAGGCGGAGGAAGAAAACTTCAACAAGACCATCGACACAGGTCTTAATCTGCTTGAGAATATGATTGAAAAGAGCGATTCGAACGTGCTCTCCGGTTCGGATGCTTTCAAGCTTCAGGATACCTACGGTTTCCCGATTGATCTTACAAAAGAACTCCTTGCCGAAAAGGGTATGACCGTGCTGATCGATGAATATGAGAAGCTCTATGCCGAGAGCAGAGCGGCAGCCAGAGCGGCGAGAAAGGATGCCGGCGCAGAGGCCTGGAAGGGCGGCAGCGCATCCCTCAAGGATATCGAAAAGACAGAGTTCCTCGGCTATACTCAGAATGAATGCGACGCCGAAATAAAGGCGATTATCATTGACGGCGAGCGGGCGGAGGTTATTGAAGGAGATACTCAGGCGGCAATAGTTCTCGACAGGACCGTATTCTACGGCGAGAGCGGCGGCCAGGTCGGCGACACGGGCATAATCAATTTTGTTGACGACAGTGCATTTGAAGTTGAAGCAACCCAGAAGACAGCGGACGGTCATATTCTTCATATCGGAAGAGCTGTATCGGGCAGCGATATAGCTGTCGGTCAGGCGGTCCACGCCCATATTGATACCGGGAAACGCGCTGCGACAATGCGCAATCATACCGCGGCGCATCTGCTTCAGGCGGCGCTGCGTGAAACGCTCGGAACTCACTGCGAGCAGGCAGGTCAGCTTGTAAATCCGCACGCCGTAAGATTTGACTTCACGCATTTCTCGGCACTTACGAGTGAAGAACTTCAGAAAATTGAAGACAGAGTAAACGAAGTTATCCTCGAAGGTATTCCCGTAACAACCGAAGAAATGCCCATTGAAGAGGCAAAGAAGCTCGGCGCGATGGCGCTTTTCGGTGAGAAATACGGCAATATAGTCAGAGTTGTCAGAGCGGGCGATTATTCAATCGAGCTCTGCGGCGGCACTCATGCGGATAATACCGGCAAACTCGGACTTTTCAAGATAGTTTCCGAATCGTCTGTAGCGGCCGGCGTACGCCGTATAGAAGGCGTCACGGGTACCGGAGTTATGGAGTATATCAAGCAGAATATCGAGCTTATCAGGAATACGGCTGCTGCGATGAAACTTGCGAATCCCGCAGAAATCGACAAGAGAGCGGCTTCGCTCGTTGCCGAAATCAAGGCGGATGAAAAAGAGATTGAAAAACTCAGGGGCGAAATCTCGTCAATGAAGACCGGTGACCTTATGCAGAATGCGGTTCAGGTCGGAGACTTCAAGCTTATCACTGCCACTGTTGAAGGCGTGAATCCCGGCGAACTCAGAAATATGGCCGATAAAGCTAAGGATGACGAATCGCTCGTTATGTTCATCTGCGGAATAAATGAAGAAAAAACAGGCGCCAATTTTGCGTGCGCCTGCGGTAAGAAAGCTGTTTCATCCGGTGCTCACGCGGGTAATCTAGTCAAGAAAATCGCCTCACTGGCGGGCGGTTCCGGCGGCGGCAGACCCGACAGCGCAATGGCCGGAACAAAGGATATATCAAATATCGGGAGCGCTATGGCTGCCGTAGCCGATGCTCTCGCTGAAATGCTTAAATAAGGAGAGAGATTATGGATTGTTTATTCTGTAAAATTGCGGCGGGAGAAATTCCTTCGACCAAGGTTTATGAAGATGACACGGTGCTTGCATTCAACGATATCAATCCCGAAGCACCCGTGCATATTCTTCTTATTCCGAAGCAGCACATTGCTTCTATGGCGGAAATCAACGAAGAGAATTCCGCAGTCGTGGCCCATATCTTTGAAGTTGCCGCAAAAATTGCGGCCGAAAAAGGCTTTGCCGACGGCTTCAGAGTAGTTTCCAACTGCGGCGACAGTGCCGGTCAGACCGTGAAACACCTTCATTTTCATCTGATGGCAGGCAGAGATTTCGGTTGGCCCGCAGGCTGATAAAGGAGAATGAAATATGAGTAATAATGAGTTCTATACTGTAGATATTGCCGGCGTCAAAAGGGATCTGCCGGTTTGCCCTCTGAATGAGCACATTTCCATAGCCGGTTTCGTTATGTTCGGCGATGTTGAACTGACCGTTCACGCGGCGAAGGAGCTTCTCGCGAGAGTACCCGAATTCGATTATATCCTGACTCCGGAGGCGAAGAGTATTCCTCTCGCCTATGAAATGAGCAGGCAGAGCAATAAGAAATACTTTGTCGCCCGTAAAAAGGACAAAGTCTATATGAATAATCCCGTACGCGTCAAGGTGAAGTCGATTACCACAAACGGCGAGCAGACACTTATCCTCGACAGCGCAGACGGCGAGCAGATCAGAGGCAAGAGAATAGTTATTGTTGACGATGTGATTTCAACCGGCGAATCCCTCAGAGCCGTAGAGCAACTGGCTGAAGCTTTCGACTGCAATGTCGTAGCAAAGACGGCGGTTCTTGCCGAGGGCGAAGCGTTTACAAGGAAGGATATCACTGTTCTCGGCGAGCTTCCTCTCATCAAAAACTGACTTATCCGGAGGGATGGTATGTCACGGCCGTTTGCCGTAATCGGAATTACGGTTTTCGCGGTTCTTATGATACTCGGCAGCGCTTCGGAGCCCGTAGTCTTAGCGGCATTTGCCGTCTTCACTGCGGCGCTCCTTCTGAGCGTTCTGATAAAAAGCATACGCAGGCAGTCGGTGTTCCCGGTTGCCTTTGCGGGTGCTGCCGTGGCCTGCCTTCTGCTTATTTGTGTCAATGAATTCTATTATTATCCAACACTGAAGCTTGCGGGCAGCTCCCACAGCGCAAAAATTCTGATTACCGATGAAATTGAGGCAAAATACGGCAATTACTATGCGCAGGGTACTGCTTCGGAAATAGACGGTGAAAGGGCGAAGGTTAAACTGCGCCTTGTCTTCTCCTTTTCACCGGAGATTTCACCCTATGATACGATTGAAGGGGATTTTGCTTTTTATCAGCTCGGAGAAACTTCCGAAGATCTGCTTGTTTCATATAAATCGCAGGACAGATTTGTCGGCGCATATCCCGAAAGCGGGGAATTTGAGAATGCCGGCAGAAGCGGATTTCATCCCGGAATTTATGTGATTTCCGTTCGTAACGCCGTAAAAAAAGTGATAATGAAACTGCTCCCAAATGATTACGGGGCGTTGTGTATAGCCCTGATGACCGGCGAGCGCACTCTGCTTTCCGGGGAGGCTTATGACAGCCTTCGCGATTGCTCGATCACCCATATAATCTGCGTATCCGGTCTGCATATTTCTATTTGGTGCGCAGCTATTTTATGGATTCTGAGGAAGATGCATCTGGGCAAAAAGCTCTCTTGCATGCTGACAATTCCCGCTCTGCTCGCGCTTATGGTGCTGACCGGTATGACCTATTCTGTGCTCCGTGCCGGAATAATGATGCTTATTTTTCTTGTATCGGAAATCATATCGCAGAGACGGGATTCTCTTAATTCGCTCGGTGCCGCATTGATTATTATATCCGTTTTGAATCCGTATTCGCCTCAGAGTCTGTCTCTGAAACTGTCGGCGCTGTCTACTCTCGGAATTATCCTTAGCAGTATTTATGTAATGCCGAAGGTAACTGAATTCTATTCTACCCGCAAATCTTTGAAAATTACTGAAAAGCCCGTAAAACTGCTGGTTATCACCGCGGCTGCCGCCGGGTTCACTCTGCCGGTGACGGTCACCGCTTTCGGCGGATACAGCTTTGCGGTATTTCCTGCCAATCTCATTATAGTTCCTGTTGCCGAGGTCTGTATGATCTGTTCAGCTTTCGGCACGGCAATCGGTCTGATATCGCTTCATATACCGAATCTTTTCGCGTTTGCAGGCGGTCTTTGCGCGAAGCTGATACTGAGAATTGCAGATATACTGTCATCTCTTAAATTCCTTCGTCTGTCGGTCGGTTACACCGACGCCTGTCTGATTCTTGCGGCGGTATTTGTATTCCTCGCCCTTGCGGCATTTATGGCTTATTCCGGCAGGAAGGTCTTTTCGCTCGCAGGCTGGCTCGCGGCGGGTATATTCGTGCTTTCATCAATTTTTTTCGCATTTTCCGATTCGCTCGATACAACGCTCACTGTATTTGATACGGGCAGCGGCAGCGCCGCGTATTTCAGGAGCGGTGATGACTGTATTCTGCTCGGATGCGGGGGCGATGCTTATGACGGCTCTTACAGAATTAAAAAGATGCTCAGAGATTTTTCAGATGAGACCGATGCAGTTATTCTGCCCGAAGACACTGCGGATTATAATTCTTATCTGCGTGATGTGAGTGAGCTCGTGCAGGGGAGCATAATATATTGCCCCGATCCCGGTTATGCTCTGAAACTCGCTTTTTCGGCGGATAAGATTGTTTCCGTTCCCGATAATTTTCAAATCGGCAGGGTAAAGGCAACACTATATAAGGACGGCGCGGGAAATTCGGCGTATATGTTTGAATCGAAGGATATGAACCTGCTTTATATCTGTGAGCCCGGGATAGATTTTGCGTCTCTGCCGGGCGTGGCAAAGGATTGCGATGTAATGCTCTGCAGGGCCGGCTATCCCGACGATATTGCGTTTAACGGCCTGAAGCTCGCTGTTATCCAGGCGGAAGAAAGCAGAGGATATGCGGCGCAGGAAGAATTGACGGACAAAGGATTGAATGCGGCGGCAACCGCAGGATGCGGAGATATAGTGATAACCGCCGATGACCATAATATCAAGGCTGTGAGAAGGTGAATTATGCCTGAAATAACCGAAAGTGAGCTTAAACTCAGAATAAAAGAAAACCCCGCAGGAGCTTATCTTATCTGCGGCGATGAGACATATCTTGTCAAGTTTTATACCGAGCAGTTAATCAAGGCAACGGTCGATGAGTCGTTTGCGGAATTCAATCTTCATACATTTGAATGTACGGATACCGATTTATCGGATATATATGACGCGTCACTCTCGATTCCGATGATGGCGGAACGCAAATGCGTGGTAGTCAAAGATTATCCTGCGAAGGATGCTTCCGATAAGGACCTCGCCGCGCTTGAAGAACTTCTAAAGGAGAATCCGCCGGATAATTGCCTGGTTTTCACTTATCCCACTCAGCCGCCCAAGGCAAATGAAATCAAGAAGATGCAGGCCGTTTTCAGCGCATACGGGTATGTTCTTAAAGCGAATAAACTGACTCAGACGGAGCTTGTGAAGGTCGTTGAAAAAGGCGCAAAAAAGCGCGGAAAAGCCTTTGATAAGGGGGTTGCGTCTTATCTTGTCGGAAATGTCGGCGACGACCTTAACCTGCTCGGCAATGAGCTCGAGAAGGTATGCGCGTATGCCGGAGAAATCATCAGGAAATCCGATGTTGATGCCGTATGTGTCAGGTCTCTTGAGGCAAATGCGGTATTTATGGTTATGGATCTCGCAAGAGGCAGCTTTGAAAAAGCATTTTTAACCCTCTCAAAGCTCTTTGAGCTTCGCGAGGATGAGTATATGATTCTCGGTGCCGTCATAGCGCAGTATGCCTTTATTTACAGGGCAAAGGCGGCTGCATCTGCAGGCAAAACTGCGGGCGATGTGATCGCCGCATACGACAGCTACAAGGGCAGGGAAAAGAGACTGAATACTGCGGCGCAGATGGCAAAAAACATGTCTTTTGCCCAGATAACGGCATGTATGGAGATTCTCGCCGATGCCGATAATCAGATGAAGAGCACGCAGAATGACAAGCAGGCGCTTCTCGAGGAAACATTCGTTAAACTAGCGAGAGTGAAGAATTTATGATAAAGATAAAGCATGCGGTGATAGTAGAGGGAAAATACGATAAAATCAAGCTTTCCTCCATTATTGACGCTCCGATAATCTGTACGGACGGATTCGGGATTTTCAAGGATAAAGAGCTTCAGCGTATGATAAGAATTCTTGCCGAGAAGGATGGAATTCTCGTGCTGACGGACAGTGATTCCGCAGGATTCAAAATAAGAAATTTCATCGGCTCGACTGTCGATAAAAAGTTTATAAAGCACGCTTATATTCCCGATATTATGGGGAAGGAAAAGAGAAAAACAGAGCCCTCTAAAGAGGGAAAACTCGGCGTTGAAGGAATGCCGGAAAGCGTTATAATGCAAGCACTTGAGAGGGCAGGAGTACTCTGCGAAAAAGTTGACGAGCCCGCCAGAAAAATTACGAAGCAGGATTTATACGAGCTCGGATTCAGCGGTCGGGCGGACAGCGCCGAAAAACGCCGTCTCCTGCTCAGATACTATAATCTGCCTTCAAGGCTTACCGCAAATTCACTGGTTCAGGTGCTGAATTATATCACCACTTATGAAGAATTTACAGCCGATATTGAAAGAACGGAGGGATTCACATGCTCAGAATAGGGCAGGGATACGATGTTCACCGCCTTGCCGAAGGTAGAAAACTGATTATCGGCGGCGTTGAAATACCGTATGAAAAGGGACTGCTCGGTCACTCCGACGCCGATGTTCTCCTTCATGCGGTTATGGATTCGCTTCTCGGTGCAGCTGCTCTCGGAGACATTGGCTGTCTGTTTCCGGATACGGATGAAAAATATAAAGACTCCGACAGTCTCATTCTTCTTGCGGAGACTGTGAAATGCCTTGAGATTAATGGTTTCAGGGTTGTGAACATCGATTCAACCGTTGTTGCTCAGTCGCCTAAAATGAAGGATTATATACCTGCAATGCGCGCTAATATCGCCCGCGTCTGCGGAATTGATATTACGTGCGTCAGCGTCAAGGCGACGACTGAGGAAAAACTCGGATTTACCGGCGAAGGTCTCGGGATTTCCGCTCAGGCAGTTTCTTTTATTGAATCGTTTTAATTAACTTTTTGTGAATTATTGTCTTTTGATTTGCAAACCAGATCACTGTGTGATAATATAGTAAAAGATATAATTTTAAATCGGAAGGAACCCGGTATGTTGCTGAATATATTTACCGACTCAAGCTTTGTCGGTCAGTTCATAGAATTTATCGAAAAAGTAAAATCTCTGAAAATAGGTGTTATCGACATCCTCGATATCGCCCTTGTTGCGTTTGTTATTTATCATGCGCTCAAGCTTGTCAGGGGTTCAAAGGCAATTCAGCTTCTCAAGGGTATACTTGTTTTGCTCTTCGCATACGGTATTGCTTATTTCTTCGGAATGGAGACCAGCACCTATTTCTTCCGCTATATTTTCTCGAATATCTTCATAATCCTAATTGTTATATTCCAGCAGGAAATCCGCCAGATGATAGAGCATCTCGGCAGAAGCAATGTGAAGTCGCTCAGAAGCATATTCGGCAATTCGATTTCCGATGACCGTCAGGCGCTGACCAACGCCGTTGTCGAAATATGCAAAGCTGTCCAGAGAATGAGTGACAGCAAAACGGGAGCTCTCATTGTTTTCGAAAAACAGACTCTTCCCAAGGAAGTTACCGATACGGGCGTTGAGATAAACGCCGATGTTACTCATGAGCTTATCGGCAATGTTTTCTTCCCCAATTCGCCGCTTCACGACGGTGCTGCACTTATACGGGACGCAAAGCTCTATAAAGCCGGCTGTGTGCTGCCGAATACCCGAAAAGACGATGTTTCAAGCGATCTCGGTACAAGGCACCGCGCCGCAATAGGCATGAGTGAGGAATCAGATGCCCTCGTTGTCGTCGTCTCCGAGGAGACGGGGCAGATTTCCGTTGCCACGAAGGGAAATCTTGAGAGAGATTTCAACGAAGCGACTCTTCGTGATGTCGTGCTCGATTATATGTCGGATGAGGATGAAGCGGTGCAGAACGGCAAGGGCTTTGTCTCAAAATTATTCAAAAAGGGTGGTAAGAAATGAAAAACGGAAATATCTTCACCCGGATTCTGAATAATAATAAATCACTCGCGGTTGCTTCTGTAATTATCGCGGCTGTAATTTGGGTTTTCATCTCGGTTGAAAAGAGCCCCGAAACAACAGCGGTGATAAAGAATATTCCCATCGAAATAGGCAGTGAATCACTTGAAACACTCGGCCTTGAGAGCTACGGCGACAACGGCCTGAGCGCGAGCGTGACCGTGCGCGGCAGGAACTATATCATAGAAGATAAAAACATATCCTCCAAGATTGCCGTTTCCGCCGATACAAGCTCGGTTGTAAACCCCGGCAACTATACTCTGCGCCTTGATGCGCGTTCGACCGACAGCAGAGCGGATTTCGAAATCGTATCTGTTGAGCCCGCTACACTTTCGGTGTATTTTGATGTGCCTGTTACCGACCGCGAGTTTATAATTGAGCCGTTTATTCAGAGCGACGGCGCAATAATTGAACCCGGCTATGAAGCGGGCAGCGCCATTATTGATTCGGCATCCTCAAAAGTCAAGGTTTCGGGACCTGTCAGCGAGGTCAATAAAATCACTAAAATCATAGCGACTGTCAAGATAGACTCACCTCTCAACCGTAACGGAAGCTTCTCGACTGAATTTACGCCCGTTACTTCCGACGGCAGCACACTGAATTATGTAACCTATAACCGCGATACCAAGGTCACGGTCAAGATACCCGTATATAAAATCGGAACTCTCAACACGTCCGTTGATTATACCAACAGGCCTTCGCAGTATATTGAGAATCCTGATTTCAGGGTCGAAGTAACTCCATCGCGCGTGAAGACCGGACTCAACAGCAATGTCGCCGACAGCGTCGATTCCCTTGCGGTCAAAACCATTGATTTTTCGGACCTCAAGCCCGGAGTGAACGAGTTTACGGTTACGGTGCAGGATGTCGAAAAGGCCAACAGCTGCCTGATTCTTGACGATGTGAGTGAGTTTACAATCAGAGTTACGGTTGACGGTATGGAACAGAGAAAACTCACCGTCCCCGCAGATATCGGTTACAACAGCAGTAACGGCACGGTTGTCCCGGAGTCGGTTATTCCGGATTTTGATTCGGTTGAGGTTGTCGGCCCTGCATCTGTTGTGGAAAACCTTACTTCCGATGATATTCACCTGGTAGCCGATTTAAGTAAGGTCAAGGAAGGGGAGACGGGCTTCATCACGGTGCCTGTCGTATGTGAAAACAACGATTCCTATTGGATATACGGTGAATATACCGCAAATGCCGAGATAAAATAATTACAGTTTAATGCAGCCCGCAGAGCTTTTGTTCTGCGGGTATTATTATTTATAAAAATTAAAAATTTATTTATAAAATATATTGAATTAAACAGAGTGCTTATGTTATAATACAATGAAACTACTATGGGATATTAGGAGGCGAATGAAATGAAGAAACGCATAGCCGTTGCTGCAGCTCTGATTCTTGCGGTTTCTTTCATTCTGTCCTCCTGCAGCGCTCCGAATCTGATTGCCAGCGTTGATTCCCTGCTGACTCCTCCTCTATACTATTCAGAATATGAAGGTCTTGTCAAGGCGTTCAATTCATCGGTTGAAACCGGAGTGGTCCTCTGCAATCCCACTCAGGGAGATCATCTCTCGGCCATCACCGTCAGCGATGTTGACGGAGACGGCGAGGAGGAGGGCATAGTTTTCTACCGTGATACTCTTCAGGAAAACGCGGCTCACTTTTCGGTTTTTAAATGCACCGATGATGTCTGGTCAAAAAAATGCGATTTCAAAGGATACGGCAACGAGGTCAGTTCTCTGACCCTGACCGATCTTGACGCCGACGGAATTGACGAGATAGTCACTATATGGACATACTCGGGTATTGACAGCGGCAGCGTTTTTTCGGTCTGTTCGGCAAAGGATTCTTCCCTCAACTATGAGGAGCTTCTTTATGAGAGCTGCGAAATCGCGAAGACGGTTGATCTCGACGGCAACGGAAGTGATGAGATATTCTATATTGCGAGCAGCAAGTCGGACAGCGGTATTACCAGGTCGGCCGAAGTTATCGGGATTGAAAACGGAAAAATATCCCGTAAGGGTACCGCTCCCGCCGATTCTCAGGTTATTTCTTATTCCTCGTTCAAGGCTGAGAAGAGCGATGAACACTCGCCGATGAAAGTCTATGTCGATGCGCTCAAGAGCAACAATATGATGATAACCGAAGTTTTCTACTTTGACGAGAAATCGGGTAATCTGATAAATCCGTTTTATGATGAGAAAACGAGAGAGAATACACTTACTCTGCGCTATGAGCAGATTCCCTGCGCCGATATCAATAATGATGGTATGATTGAAATACCGGTCCAGACCGTCTATGAGAAACCCGAAGATGAGGGCGATGAAACGCTCTACATTACCGAATGGATTTATTTCGAAGGCAGCAATCCCGTGCTCAGCGTGAGCACATTCGTGAATCTTGAAGACGGTTACCTTGTGAACCTCGGCACTCTCGGCAACAGAAAACTTTATATCCGCAAGCACAAGGGCGGAGACTGGGCAAGCTGGTCGGTTTATACCAAAAGCAGTACTTCGGTATTCGGCAACGTGCTCTTTACGATAATTAAAGTTCCCAAAACAAGATGGGAAACAGATATGCTTGATTCGGGGCAGTATATCACGATTCTCAAGCAACTTGATTCCGTCGTGTGCGTCAACATCAACGAAAACGGACGGTCCGCAGGCCTCGATGAAGCGAAGATAAGAAAAATAGTCACAAGACTACCGTCATAAAAGGGTGAATGAAATGAAAAGAGTTCTGATAGCAGAAGACGAAGCCGCCATAAGAGCATTCGTCGTGATAAATCTCAAAAGGGCAGGTTATGATGTCATTGAAGCGCAGGACGGAGCCGAAGCTCTCGAAATGTATGATGCCTGCGGCGGCGATATAGATGTCGCAGTGCTCGATGTGATGATGCCGAATGTTGACGGCCTGACCGTCTGCAAGACTTTAAGGGCAAAGAGCAACAATATCGGTATCATTATGCTTACCGCAAAAGCGCAGGAGGTTGATAAGGTTACGGGGCTCATGATGGGTGCCGATGATTATATGACCAAGCCTTTCTCTCCGACCGAGCTTGTCGCGAGGGTTGACGCCATCTACCGCAGGGTTGCAATCAGCCATACCGAGACCGCCAAGCCCTCGGATGAAATTGAGCTCGGCGAATTCTCGCTGAATTTGCGCGCGAGACTTCTCTCTAAACGCGGTGCGGTAATCGAGCTCACTCAGGTTGAATTCCAGCTCATCGAATATTTCTTCACCCATCCGGGCGAGGCGCTCAGCAGGACCGATATCCTCACGAGAGTCTGGGGTCCCGAGTATTTCGGCGAAGAAAAGATAGTTGATGTTAATATCAGAAGACTGCGTATGAAGATTGAGGATGAGCCGTCCTCGCCGCGCCACCTGCTTACCATCTGGGGCGTCGGCTATAAATGGCAGGTGTAATGAAACAATAATCCGGGGGAAAAGAGGTGAAGGCAATGAAGTATATGAGCATAACCAAGCGCTGGTTCCTTACTGTCGCTTCTCTGGTTTTTGCCGTTCTTGTTGCCGTTGCGTTCCTCGTTTATTCCCTCGTTATGAATTATTATTACGGAGCCGCGCGCATGACCGTCGAGGCGATGAATGCGGGCGAAATCAATTCGATATTCAGCCTTTACGGCGCGTCAAACTCCGGCTTCGAAGATGCCGCAAGAAACTATGCGGAGAATTTCCAGAATAAGGATAAGCTTGCGGTATGGGTTATCAACAGCAAGGGCAAGGTCATTGTCTCGTCAAACGGTTTTTCCATCAGCGACGATGTTTCGATGCCCGATTATTCCGATGCGCTCTCTTCTCCCGACGGAACCGCACGCTGGACCGGCGAGCTTCCCTCCGGCGAAAAAATTATGGCTTATACCTGCACATATCATTATAACAACGGCGATTACGGCGGAGCGCTCAGGTACATGGTTTCCATGGACGCCATCGATGCGCAGATGAGAATAGTCGCCGTCATCATAGCCAGCGTATTTATAATTATTTTCAGCTTCCTTGTCGTTTCGGGAACTCTGTTCCTTCGCTCGATAACAAATCCGGTCAGGAATATCGGCGAGGCGGCCAAGAAAATAGCCGGCGGTGATTTCGAGGCGAATATTGACCACTACCCGTATAACGACGAAATCGGCGAGCTTTGTACAACGATTAATGAAATGGCGGATAAGCTCGGCGAAACCGAACGCCTCAAAAACGATTTCATCTCCACCGTCTCCCACGAACTGAGAACTCCGCTGACTGCCATCAGGGGCTGGGGCGAAACACTCCAGCAGATAGGCGACAGCGATCCCGCAATGACCAAGCGCGGTATGGATATTATCATCAGCGAAGCAACCCGTCTCAATGATATGGTTGAAGAGCTGCTCGATTTCTCAAGGATGAGCAGCGGCAGAATGAAGCTCAACCGCGAGAAGATAGATTTCCTTGCCGAACTCGATGAGGTTGTATTCTCGTTCAAGGAGCGCTCAATCAGGGAGGGTATCGAAATCAACTATAATGTTCCGACCTTCCCCGCGCCGGGTACGGGAGACCCTGCGAGAATCAAGCAGGTGTTTATCAACGTGCTTGACAACGCGATGAAATATACTGAGCAGGGCGGCAAAATCGGAGTCAGTGCCGAGATGCCTTCTCCGAGCGAGCTGATTGTCACGGTCACCGATACGGGCTGCGGTATCGCTCCCGAGGACCTGCCTCATATCAAAGAGAAATTCTACAAAGCGAACAACACTGTCCGCGGCTCGGGTATCGGGCTAGCGGTCTGTGATGAAATAATGAATCTTCACGAAGGAAGACTCGATATAGACAGCGTATATGGCAGCGGCACGACGGTTAAGCTTACCTTCCCGCTTGAGGCCGCTGCAAAGGAGAAAGATAATGAGTAAAGACAAAAAGACCTGCCCCTATGTCGCAGTAGGCGGTCAGGCATTGATGGAAGGTATCATGATGAGAGGCCCGAAAGGCACGGCAATGTCCTGCCGTATGCCCGACGGATCAATAGATACCGAAATGAAAGAATTCAAATCCCTTCGCAAAAAATATAAGTTCCTTAATATCCCGATTATCAGAGGTGTGATAGCTTTCGTGGAGTCGATGATAATGGGTTACAAACTTCTTATGGAATCGGCGGAGAAAACCACACTTGACGGCGCAGATGATCCGGGAGAATCAAAACTTGATAAATGGCTCAGTGAACACTTCGGCCCGAAGATGATGGCCGTCATCGGAACAATAGCGTCGGTGTTCGGCTTTGCCCTTGCGTTTGTGCTCTTCATCTGGCTGCCTTCATTCCTGTTTGACAAGGTTGTTTATAACCATATCGTACACACGACTACACTCAGGCCGCTGTTTGAAGGAATACTCAGAGTAATAATTTTTGTAGTGTATATGTTCATCACATCAAAGATGAAGGAGATACACCGCGTCTATATGTATCACG
>JAEEGF011266825.1_pt1 | contig 19263 bp, 17 predicted proteins | sample 9134171 | NCBI WGS metagenome assembly JAEEGF01 (sample SAMN16246542, study PRJNA631951) | gut metagenome | biome: gut microbiome; feature: rumen; material: AP-attached | host: Bos | place: Iran: Karaj | collected 2018-10
GTGGATTTCCTTGATGTATATAGGAAGTATCCTGATTAGTTAAGAGTGAGACTGGGGGACGGGGTCAGAGTCTCATTTTCGTTTCGAAAATGAGACTCTGACCCCGTCCCCCAGTCTCACTCTGACTCCGTCACCCCCAGTCTCACTCTGACAATAAGTCTTGTACTTGAAAAAAGAATACATTTGTGCTATTGTACTATGTTGGGGTTGTGTGTGGGCCGAGTATGCTTCAAAGTGCCCCAAAAGAGAGTAGGAATCAAGAAAATGACAGAAAAAAACAACGAGATGATCATCCCCTTTTCGGCGGGTGATATAATAAGAAAACTGTTCATATCCTGGTTTGCGGCGGCTATAATAATGTATGGCTGCCTTCCGGAAAGCGCAAAAGTTTTAGGAGAACTGGAGGCATTTAAAAGAATAAACCCGGCCGTCGGATTTCTGACAGCCCTCATAGTCTTTTTGCCCCTTGTCACATATCCTTTTTTCTGGAAACAAAAGCCGTATATAGAACGCATAATGCTTTTTGCCGAGGTCGTTTTGTTATCGATCATAAGCGTTATCTATTCTTTCGCGGCGCCCTTTCTTGGCGCGTGCACCCTTCTTCTTGTAATAATGCTCATATACATGGATTTTGGCTGGAACAAAAGCGATGAAATTGCCTTGGCAGAAGAAGAAAGCGAAAAAGAACCCGGCATACCGGCCGTTTTTGACCGCTATAACATGGCGCCAAAGGTGGCATTTCTTATCGGAATCGCCTTTGTTTCGCTGCTTTCCGCATGGCTTGTCTGCAGGGTGATTTCACATTCGACACCCACATACGATTTCGGTATTTTTACGCAGATGTTTTACAGCATGAAAACACATGGCACCATGGTGACGACTGTCGAAAGGACCGAAGCCATGTCCCATATGTGCATTCATGTTTCGCCCGTATGGTATCTGCTTTTGCCGTTCTACCTTATAAATTCCACGCCCGAAATGCTGGAATTCCTTCAGGCTCTTGTGCTTGCAAGCGCATTCATACCGGTGTGGTTTATAGGTAAGAACCACGGCCTTGGCAAATGGGAGAGAGTAGTATTCATCTTCCTGCTTGCCATATATCCCAATTACATGGGCGGCGCAAGCTACGACATTCATGAAAACATCTTCCTTACGCCTTTCATACTCTGGTTCTTTTACGGACTCGACAAAAAGAACATATATATTATAAGCATATTTACCGCACTCACGCTTCTTGTAAAGGAAGATGCGGCGATATATGTTGCGGTCATAGCGGTATTCATACTGCTTTGCGGCATATTAAGAAAAAAAGACAGAAAGTTCATGATCATAACGGGCGCGGTCATTCTGGTCTGCTCCGTGATATATTTTATCAGCGTTGTAAACTGGCTGTATACATACGGCGACGGCATTCTCGGAAACAGCAGATACAACAATTTCATGTATGAGGGAAAGGATTCTCTGTTTTCCGTCATAAAGGCAGTTCTGATGGAGCCTATGAAGGTCATATACGAATGCTTTGATGAAGAAAAGCTTTCCTACATGTCAATGACGATAGGCGCGTTTGCGCTTATGCCCCTTATCACAAGAAAATATGAAAGACTGATCCTTTTAATACCCTATGTTTTGGTAAACCTGATGCCGGATTACATATATTCCTACAATATCAATCATCATTACGGCTACGGCAGTGTGGCCCTTATGATCTATGTGTCCATGGTGAACTTCCGGGATATAAAGGCGGTGTTCAAGGGCAAAAAGAAGTGGCTGAAAAACATCATTCTGGTGCTGGCCGTGTATTTGTCATTCGGCGCCTTCAGGGAAAACATAATCCCCAAGGCTATGAATTATATGGAACGCTACCGTGACCACAAGGCAACATATGATGCCCGCGAATGGCTTATGGATCAGATACCGGATGATAAGTCCGTTGCGGCAAGCACCTTTTTTACGACACGTCTTTCGGACCGCGACAAGCTCTATGACGTAAAGCATTCAAAGATAGAATATGTCCTTGACTGCGATTATATATTTGTGGATTATGGTGAGACCGAATGCTACAAGCGCTATAAAACGACCGCTGATTCGGACGGCTACACCTGCTTTAAGAAACTGGTGCTTGAAAACGGGTATGTACTCAGCGATCTTTCCTCATATGGAATAGATATCTATGTCAAAAACAGGTAAGGGGATCTTAAACAATGGAAGATAACAAAAAAAGCATGAAAAAGCTTATAATCATCTACTCATCCGTGACAGCAGTCTTGCTCATTGCGGCCATAATCGCCATTATTACTCTGGGCGGCGGAAGCAAAAAAAGCGATGACGACAAAAACGTGGCCGAGCAGACTTTAGAAAGCACAAAAGATACCAAGGAAACAAAAGGCACAAAGGAAACAAAAAAGTCCGGCGAGGATTCAAAAGAGACGCCGGAAGGAGCGGGGGATGCACATACCGAGGAGGCAGGCAAAGAAACATCCGCAAAGCCGGATGCTGAGACGAACCCTTCCGGAAATGAGTCTTCGGAGACAGATCCTACTAAACCTCAGCCCACGGTAGAACCTTCAAAGGAACCTTCCGGCAGCGGAGAGATAAAGATAACCGTAACGGAAGTAGGCTCGTGGGGCGAAAATCCTGTCTTTAAGCAGCTTGCGGGTACTGTGTATAACGGAACCGACAAGGTGTTAAACGGCTGGACGGTAAAAGTAAATGTCGGCGCAGGCGCAGCTATCAATCAGGGCTGGAGCGGAGGCTATGAAATAAAGGATGGCATATTAACAGCACTCCCCGTAGATTATAATAAAAATGTCGACCCCGGGCAGAGCACAGAGTTCGGGCTTATCATAAGCGGAATCACAGGAGATCTGTCGGCTACAATAGAAGCGGGCGGATTCAGCGAGAACCAGAATAACAATAATAACAATAATAACAATAACAATAACAACCAGAATCAGAACAATAACAATAATAAGGAAAACACAGGCGCGCTTCCGGTGCCTGAGGCTACTGCAAACGACTGGCTTCACACCGACGGACGCAGGATCCTTGACATGGAAGGAAACGAAGTCTGGCTCACAGGCTGCAACTGGTTTGGCTACAACACAGGTACCAATACATTTGACGGCCTTTGGAACTGCGACCTCAATTCGTCTTTAAAGGCTATCGCAGACCATGGATTCAATCTCCTCAGAGTTCCGATCTCGGCAGAGCTTTTGCTGCAGTGGAAATCGGGAGAATACCCTTCCGCAAACTTTAACCATGCGACAAACTTCTATCTTGAACCTATGAACAGCCTTGAGATATTTGATTATGTAATAGGCCAGTGCCGCGCGAACGGTATCAAGATAATGATAGATATCCACTGTGCAAAGACCGACGCGCAGGGACACAATTACAATGTCTGGTACAACGGCAACATCACGACTGAAAAGTTTCAGGAAGCACTTTGCTGGGTGGCCGAAAGATACAAAAACGACGACACGATCCTGATACTTGACCTTAAAAACGAGCCTCACGGAAAGCCCTATGAGGGTGATGCGGCAGCCATCTGGAACGATTCTGCAAAGCAGAACAACTGGAAAAACGCAGCGCAGGAGACAGCGCTTAAGGTTCTTGAGATAAATCCCAACCTCCTTGTTGCGGTAGAAGGAATAGAGATCTATCCAAAGGATATCGCATCAAACGGCGACTACCACTCAAAAGACGAAAAGGATTACGACTTCAACTGGTGGGGCGGCAATCTTAGGGGCGTAAAGGACTACCCGATAGATCTTGGAAAGTATCAGTCACAGCTTATCTATTCTCCTCACGATTACGGCCCGACAGTGTATGAACAGCCCTGGTTCAAGGGTTCATATGATTTCGATTCACTTATGAATGACTGCTGGAGAGACAACTGGTTCTACATCTACGAGGATAATATCGCCCCTCTTCTTATAGGAGAGTGGGGAGGCTTTATGAGAGAGCCCAACCTTAAATGGATGACATACTGCCGCGAGCTTATCAAAAAATATCACATAAACCACACCTTCTGGTGCTTCAATTCCAATTCGGGCGATACGGGCGGTCTTGTAAAAGACGATTTCGTGACATGGGATCAGGAAAAATATGATTTCGTAAAAGAGGTACTTTGGCAGAAGGACGGAAAGTTTGTGGGTCTTGACCACGATATTCCGCTTGGAACAGCCGGAAACGGCATCAGCCTTTCAGAGTACTATTAAATAAAGAGAAGGATTAAAGAAAATGGATACTAAAAGCAGGTATTACGACATGAGTTCTTCTGATGTGCTAAGTGAACTTGGCACATCGGAAAAAGGTCTTTCATCAGCTGAGGCGGCCGAAAGACTTTCAAAGTATGGCCCCAACAAGCTTGCCGAGGCCGAAAAGACAAGCATGATCACAAAATTCATAAAGTCTCTTGCAGACCCTATGATCATCATGCTCCTTGTAGCAGCCCTGGTTCAGGCCGTGGTAACGGTCATTGAAGCGGGCGGTAAGCCTTCGATAGGCGATTTTACGGATGTATTTGTTATTCTTCTTGTAGTCATTATCAACGCGATCATGAGCCTTGTTCAGGAAAACAAGGCCGAAGCCGCCATGGATGCTTTGATGGTCATGACGGCCGCGAAAGCGAAAGTCCTAAGGGACGGACAGATGATCTTTGCAGACAGCGAGACTCTTGTTGTCGGTGATGTTTTGATACTTGAAGCCGGAGATTCGGTCGCAGCAGACTGCCGTATCCTTTCGGCGCACAGCCTTAAGGCAGAAGAAGCCGCAATGACGGGCGAATCGCTTCCCGTTCTTAAAATGGTGGATGCCCTTAACTGTGAAAATACCGCTGCTGTGCCCCTTGGCGACAGAAGCAACATGCTCTTTTCAGGCTCCACGGTAGTATACGGCCGCGGAACCGCAGTCGTAGTAAAGACCGGTATGGACACCGAGATGGGAAAGATCGCAGGAGCCCTTACCGCGGCAGAAAAAGAACAGACTCCTCTGCAGAAAAAGATGGCAGAGCTTTCGGGCTTCCTCACAAAGCTCGTGATCGGTATCTGCCTCCTTGTATTTAGTGTGGGAATAATTGAAAATGTTTTCCTCTCAAGCGAGCCCTTCAGCTGGTCGCTTCTGGGCAATGTATCCATAAATACATTCGTCGCTGCAATTGCGCTTGCCGTTGCGGCAATACCCGAAGGTCTGCCGACCGTTGTTACGATAGTCCTTTCGATAGGTGTCACATCCATGGCAAAGAGAAAGGCGCTGGTCAGAAAGCTTACTGCTGTTGAAACGCTCGGCTGCACACAGATCATCTGCTCTGACAAGACAGGTACTCTTACACAGAACAAGATGACGGTAGTGGAGACGGATACTCCCAATAAAGAGCTTCTTGCAAAGGCAATGGCTCTTTGCTCTGATTCCGAGCTCCCGGACGGCGCTGCGGAAGCAGTCGGAGAGCCTACAGAGAATGCGCTTGTAAACTTTGCGGCTTCATTAAATATGAGAAAGCCCGCGCTTTCGGCCGCAGAGCCGAGAGTTTCGGAAGCGCCTTTTGATTCCGAAAGAAAGATGATGTCCACCATCCACAAACAGGGTGAGGGATTTATACAGTACACAAAGGGTGCCTGCGACCAGATAGTCGAAAAGTGTACCTACTACCTTGACGGCGAAAGTGTTCGCCCCATGACAGAGGTAAAGAAGGCTGAGATACTTAAGGCCAATAAACAGTATGCCGACAAGGCTCTGCGTGTCCTTACTGCGGCATACAAGCTCTATGATGTTATGCCTACTTCGGTAGAGCCTGCAGACCTTGAATTTGACATGATCTACATAGGCCTTCTCGGCATGATAGATCCCTGCAGACCCGAGGTCTATGAAGCTATCAGAAACTGCCGCGCCGCAGGTATTCGCCCTATAATGATCACGGGCGATCATATCGATACGGCCGTTGCCATAGCAAAGGACCTTGGCATCGTAAAGGATGCAAGCGAGGCTATGGTCGGCGCAGGTCTTGATAAATACACGGATGAACAGCTTGTTGAAGAGGTCACAAAATACTCTGTATATGCAAGAGTTCAGCCCGAACACAAATCACGTATAGTACGAGCATGGCAGGCAAGAGGCTGCGTTACGGCCATGACAGGCGACGGTGTCAACGATGCGCCTTCCATAAAAGCCGCAGATATCGGTATAGGCATGGGCATCACAGGTACGGATGTTACAAAGGGCGTTGCCGATATGGTGCTTGCAGATGACAACTTTGCCACCATCGTTAATGCTGTCGAAGAAGGAAGAAAGATCTACGACAATGTCTGCAAGGTCATCCAGTTCCAGCTTTCGACAAACATGGCCGAAGTACTCATAATGTTCTTTGCGTCACTGTTTAACTTCACCATTCTTTCGCCCGTGCATCTTCTTTGGGTGAACATGGTCACAGACTCTCTCCCCGGACTTGCCCTTGGCATGGAAAAGGCCGAAGGCGATGTAATGAGAAGGAAACCCAGAAGCTCATCCGAAGGTATCTTCTCGGGAGGAGCCGGAGTGGATATGGTATGGCAGGGCATATACCTTGCCGTTGTAGCGCTGCTTTCATATTTTATAGGCTACAGGATGGCCAACGGAAACATGGACGGTCTCTTTGGCGGCCCTGTGTGCGGTATGGCAGTCAGCATGGCATTTGTAACTGTCAACTTTACAGAGCTTTTCTGTGCCATGAACATGAGATCCAGAAGAAAATCTCTGTTTGCGGGTGAGATGCTGAAACGTCAGAATCTCTATCTGTGGGGAGCATTTGCCATAACGACCCTTTTGACTGTTGCCGCAGTGTTCATGCCCGGAGTAAGATCCGTATTTAAGATGGATACACCGGGATTTGGCATAAGAGAATTTATGATAGCTGTAGGCCTGGCTGCAACAGTATTCCCTGTTTTCGAGATAGGAAAGGCTGTTCACAGAATGGCAAGGAAAGAAAACTAAATGAAAACAGTTATGTACAAACTTCCGCAGGATGCGGATAAAGCTTACCCGGCTGCTGCTAAGGCTTTAAAAAACGGGGGCCTTGTCGCATTTCCAACGGAGACGGTATACGGACTCGGCGGAAATGCGCTTGACCCTGCGGCCTCTAAAAAGATATACGCCGCCAAGGGCAGGCCTTCCGACAACCCTTTAATAGTTCACATTGCGGAAAAGGAAAGCTTATATGAGCTTGTGATGGAGGTGCCCGAAAAGGCAAAAAAGCTTATGGACCGTTTTTGGCCGGGGCCGCTTACCATCATCCTTAAAAAAAATGACACAGTACCTTTGGAAACGACAGGGGGCCTTGACACGGTAGCAGTAAGAATGCCCGATCATGAGGTCGCTCTTGAAATGATCCGTGCATGCGGCCTGCCGATAGCGGCACCGTCCGCAAATACATCCGGAAGACCGTCACCCACCAAAGCCGCGCATGTTGCGGAAGATCTTGCCGGGAAAATAGATATCATACTTGACGGGGGAGATGTCGGCATAGGAGTGGAATCGACCATAATCGATCTGTCGGGGGAACCGTGCATTTTAAGACCGGGTTATATAACAAAGGACGATCTTGAGGCTGTAATAGGGCCTGTAGCAATAGATCCCGCTCTTGAAAATATACAGTCAGGCCGTCTGCCTGCGGGTGATTTTAAGCCAAAAGCGCCCGGCATGAAATACCGCCACTATGCGCCCAAGGCCCCTCTTACGCTTGTTACGGGTAGCAGACAGGAGGCAAAAGAGACACTGCTTAAGCTGCTTGCAAAGGCAAAGGCCGAAGGCAAAAGATGCGCAGTTATCTGCGAGTTTTACAAGGATTTTGAAGGAAAGGCAGATGTCATATACGCACTTGGAAGCAGGGATGACACATTGTCTATTTCCAGACAGATATATGATGTCCTAAGGGATACCGACAGACAAAATGTGGATGCCATCTTTGCGGATGATTTCGGACTCGATTCCGACGTGCATTTTGGATATGCAGTCCAGAACAGACTGATGAAGGCAGCCGGAGGAAAGCTGCTTTAAGGGGGTAAAAATGTTCCCATACAAAAAGATCATATTTGTATGCAAAAGCAATTCTTTTTCAAGCATAATGGCGGAAGCCATTTTAAATCACCTTCAGGAAAACCTTCCCGAAGATAAAAGAATAGAAGTCATTTCCAGGGGAATAATAGTGCTTTTTCCCGAGCCCATAAATCCCAAGGCTGTGACTATCGCCGAAAACAACAATATTACGCTTACCAGAGAGACTTCAAGACAGCTTGAAAAAGAAGACATCACGCCGGATTCGCTTGTTATAACCATGAATGACACGGAAAAAAAGATGATAGAGGAAAGATATCCCGGTATCATGAATCTCTACAGACTCCGCGATTTTTCAGGCGAGGGCGGCGAGGTGATAGAATCCTACGGCGGGGATATACATGAATATCAGACATTGTTTGAACATCTCGATCTTATGATAAAACTGATGATAGAAAAGATCTGGGCAAAGGAGGATCAGTAAGTGAGAAAGATAGCTATAGGATGCGACCACGGCGGTTTCCCTTTAAAGGAAGTGGTAAAGCGTCATTTGGAGGAAAAAGGTTTTGAGGTCATAGATGTAGGGTGTTACACCGCCGCATCTGTCGATTACCCCGAATACGGAAAAAAAGTCGCAAGAGCGGTAACCGGAGGCGAAGCCGAAAAAGGCATCTGCATATGCAGCACCGGTATCGGCATCTCGATGGCGGCAAACAAGGTAAAGGGCGCAAGAGCTGCACTCTGCCACGATCCATACAGCGCAAAGATGACAAGACTTCACAACGACGCCAACATACTCTGCATGGGCGGCCTTGTTATAGGAAACAACCTTGCTCTTGAAATAACGGAAGTGTTTTTAAACACAGATTTTTCCGGAGAGGAAAGACATCAAAGACGCATCGATCTTATCGAAGATTAAAGGAGACGTTATGGGAAAAAGAGAGGATTACATCAGCTGGGATGAATACTTCATGGGCGTAGCCCTGCTTTCGTCAAAAAGGTCCAAAGACCCCAACACACAAGTCGGCGCCTGCATAGTAAGCTCCACAAACAAGATAATGTCCGTGGGCTATAACGGAATGCCCCTCGGCTGTTCCGATGACGAATTTCCCTGGGACCGCGATGCTTCTGACCCCTATGATTCAAAGTATTCCTATGTCACCCACGCCGAGATGAATGCAATATTAAACTATCGCGGCGGCAGCCTCGAAGGATCGCGCATGTATGTGACCCTCTTCCCCTGCAACGAATGCGCCAAAGCCGTCATTCAGTCCGGCATCAAAGAGATAATCTATGCCTCGGACAAATACGCTGATACGGTGGCTACCAAAGCCAGCAAAAGGATGCTCGACGCCGCCGGCATAAAATATACTCCTTACTCCGGCGGGAAAAAGGAGATACTCATAGTATTATAGTATTGCGAAGGGGCTGTAAAAAAACAGCTCCATATAGTAAATGCAAGACAGCGTCTCTATGATCCATTTGCAAAGCCGGACTGTCGTGAGCGACCGATCTTCGCAAGGAAAGTGGCGCCGCGAAGCCGACCACGAATCTATAGGAGGCGAGAGCGGCGTCCAAATTTTCCGCAGCGAAGTGAGGGTAGCGAACTCTGTCCTGCGTGCAAATGATCATAGAGACGTTTGCAATAAAAAAGGGGCTGTTTTTTTACAGCCCCAGTATTTTTTCTTCTATAAAAGTCTCTTCATGATATACGAATATATCTCCTGGTTCGAATCCTTCCACTTTTCGCACATAGATATCGCCTGCGCCTCATCCGGCACCGAAAGCTTTACCTCAATAAGAGTATCCTTATCCTCAAGCACCTTGCATACGACCATAAAATTTCCGTGCGAGGCCTTGTGGTAATCGGCGGTAATTCCGACTTCGTTCCTCATCTGGAACTTGTTTTCTTTTATAAAGCTGTCGATATCGGCTGCGATACCTTCCGAAAGCTGCTTTCCAAAGAAGAACAGAACATCCTCGCCCTCTCTGGTGAGCTCATATCTTGTCATGTTGCGAACGGTGTCGGACTTTATAAGGTTCGATTCGACAAGGTCGCTTATTACCTCCTGATAGGTGAGGAAATTTGTATAATCGCGGCTTGTAAAGAATTCACTAAGCTGGCCGTTTGTCAGCGGAAAATTGACTTTCTTTAAGAGCTGAAGAACTATCAGCTTATAGAGTACTACCGGTTCCACGCTCTGCCACCTCACCTTCCGTAAAAATATGAACCGTAAAAGCTTTTCTATAATAAATATTTAATCCATTTTTGTCAAGGGAAAATTGGTTTGCATTTTGCGTTCCTATATAGTATAATCTAGTCATAATACCTTCTGTTTCTATTTCCCCGTTCCGGGATCGGCTTTACGAAAAAATCCCTTTTTGGAAAATAAATATGGTACGGGCTTATAAGGAGAAAAAAATGGATTACACAAAACTAGGATTATCAGAGCTTAGGGAGGTTGCCGCTTCTCTTGGCATAACGAATGCCGCATCCTTGAAAAAATCTGAGCTTTTAAAAAAGGTTGAAGAGGTCCTTGGGCCTGTTCCGGAAAATTACGGAAAGGTCGATCCGGATGAAAAAAGAGCCGGGGAGGCACTCGATCCGCAGTCGCCATACACCTTCGGAACAACGCTTGAAAGGTTTAAAGAGCTTGACGGGCACGAAAAGGTTTACGGTATTCTTGAGGTCATGCCCGAAGGCTACGGCTTTGTCAGATGCGACAATTTCCTCCCGGGCGAAAAGGATGCGTATGTTTCGCCTGCACAGATAAGACATTTTAATCTCAAGACCGGTGATATACTAAACGGAGGCTTAAGAAAAAAGACCGAAAAGGAAAAGTTTCCCGCGCTTTTATTCCTCGATGACGTAAACGGTTTTGATACCGAAAAGGTAAAGACAAGACCGGATTTTGAAAAGCTGACGCCTATTTTCCCCAACAACCGTCTCAGGCTCGAACATAAGGGCTGTCCGGTATCATTAAGGATAGTGGATCTTGTCAGCCCTATCGGCAAAGGCCAGCGTGGAATGATAGTTTCGCCTCCAAAAGCCGGCAAGACCACACTTTTAAAGCAGATCGCAAGCGCGATAGTTGGTGCAAACCCCGAGATCACGCTTATAGTGCTTCTTATCGATGAACGTCCGGAGGAAGTTACGGACATCAAAGAGGCTATAGAAGGCCCCAATGCGCAGGTCATCTATTCCACCTTCGATGAGCTTCCCGAACACCATAAGCGCGTTTCGGAAATGGTCATCGAAAGGGCGAAGAGAATGGTAGAACACGGCAAGGATGTAGTCATCCTGCTTGATTCCATCACAAGACTTACAAGGGCATATAACCTTACCGTTACCCCTTCCGGAAGAACTCTTTCCGGTGGTCTTGACCCTGCGGCACTCTATTCACCCAAACGTTTCTTTGGCGCAGCCAGAAATATGAGACAGGGCGGCAGCCTGACCATCCTTGCAACAGCGCTTGTAGACACGGGCAGCAGAATGGATGATGTTGTTTTCGAGGAATTCAAAGGCACCGGCAACATGGAACTTGTCTTAAACCGCAAGCTTTCCGAAAAGAGGATATTCCCGGCAGTGGATATCGCAAAGTCCGGAACCAGAAATGAAGACCTGCTTTTAGACCGTGCCGAGCTTGAGACAATGGAGATCATCAGAAGAACGGTCGGCGGCCTTAAAAGCGAAGAGGGAACAGAGCTTGTGGTCGATCTTTTCGCAAAAACATCTGACAACAAGAAATTCATGGAAGAGATAAAGAAGAAGCTGAAATGAGATATCCTAAGTTTTTAAAAGAGGGCGGCAGCATAGGCTTTTTGGCCCCGTCGTTTGGCTGCACCACATCGCCCTATAAAGAAGCCTTTGACAGCGCGCTTGCAAAGTTTGAGGCGCTTGGTCATAAGACTGTTCTCGGGCCGAATTGTTACGCAGATTGCGGAACAGGCATAAGCAATGTCCCCGAAAAATGCGGCAGCGAAGTAAACAAAATGTTTGCATCGGATGCGGACATACTGATAAGCTGCGGCGGCGGAGAGCTGATGTGTGAGATCCTGCCGTTTGTCGACTTTAAAGAACTGAAAAACGAAGCCCCAAAGTGGTTCATGGGCTATTCCGACAATACAAATCTCACCTTCCTTTTAAACACTCTTTGCGACACCGCATCCATATACGGCCCCTGTGCGGGCAGTTTTGGGCAGAGCAGGTGGCATGAGTCGATAGAAGATGCTTATAAACTCTTAAAGGGAGAAAAGCTTCAAAATGCCGGTTACGACATGTGGGAGATAGATTCCAAAAAAAGCGCCGAAGATCCGCTTGCAACCTATAATATAACGGAAAAAAGAGAACTTACCGGCTTTGTCGGAGCCCTGAAAAGAGATGATCTGTCCCTGAAAGGCAGACTTACAGGCGGCTGCCTTGACTGCCTTGCAAATCTTGCGGGAACAAGGTTTGATGCTGCTTCGGAGTTTGCCGAAAAATATGCGGAAGACGGAATACTGTGGTTTCTTGAATGCTGCGATCTTAATCCCTTTGCGGTAAGAAGAGCCATGTGGAATCTTTATGAAGCCGGATGGTTTAAATATGCTTCAGGTTTCATAATAGGCAGACCCTTCCATTATGGTCAGGAAGAGATGGGCCTTGATATGGAAAAGGCTTTTCTGGAGATCCCTTCAAAAATGGGGCTGCCTGTCATCATGGGCGCAGACATAGGGCATCTTCCGCCGATGATCCCGCTGATAAGCGGCTGCCTGGCCGAGGCAGAGTTAAAAGGACAGGAGTTTTTGATCAGGCAGTTTTTGAAATGAGAGGAAATTAAAAATGATCAGGCAGGAAGATATAATGCCGCTTGCGTACTTTAAAAAAGAAGCCTTCACAGGCAGCGAATGCGGCATGCGCTATCGCATAGAAATGAGAGAAATAGGCGAAGAGGATAACAAAAAGAAGATCCTTGCAGTGACCGTCTGGCCGCAGCCCTTTTCTTACGAATGCACGGCAGACGATCTGAAAGAAGAGACCACCTTCACATTTGACGAAGAAGGAAGAAAACAGATCCTTCCATGGCTTTTAGAAAGCTACGAAAAAAGAAGAGAACTATATGAAAGCGTCATGAGAGTTTAAAAGCACATGACGATGGGGGAAAAATGACAGAAACGAACAATCTAAACGAAACGGAAAGAGAGACCGAAGAATGGAATAAATGCATGTTCTATTATCAGGCCGCCCTTAAAGAAGTCGGAACAAAGATAGACATTTTAAGCGCCGAATTCACTCAGGTCCACATGTATAATCCCATAGAACATGTAAAGACCAGAATAAAGGAAAAAAGCAGTATCATAAAAAAACTTAAAAAACAGGGACACGAAGTGAACACCGCAAACATGATGCACTACATCCACGACATCGCCGGTGTCCGAATCATATGTTCCTTTGAAAAGGACATCTACAACATCGCAGACATGCTCTGCAGCCAGGATGATGTAAAGGTCCTCATTATCAAAAACTATATAGCAAACCCCAAGGCAAACGGCTATAAGAGCTACCACCTTGTTATCAGCGTCCCGATCTTTTTATCGGAAGGACCGGTCGAGACCAAGGTCGAAGTCCAGATAAGGACCATTGCCATGGATTTCTGGGCCAGCCTCGAACACAAGATAAAATACAAATTCGAAGGTAACGCGCCCGAAAACCTTCAAAAAGAACTTAAAGAATGCGCCAACATCGTCGACATGCTCGACAAAAAGATGTTCTCGCTCAACGAAGAAGTTCGAAAACTCGGCAAAAAAGAAGACTCCGGCCAGCTCGCCTGGCGAGTCCGCGGAAGCCGCTTTTAGGCATCGCATAATAATCAGGGGCTGTTGCCCCCCAATACTTTCAAATTTACCGCCCACAGCCGCCAACAAAAGCTATGGGCGGTAAATAAGTCTGTAAATAAAAAACCGGGTTCAAAACATGAACCCGGCAGAATGATTATGTAATTCTAAAATCTAAACATGTATAATGTTAAAGTAAATAAGGAAACAAAGTATAAGCCCGATAAAGAAATAAAGATCGCATACCCAAAGAATGATCTTTAAAACTAATCCTACAACAGGAACCCATCCAAGTAAAGCGCCTACAAGAGCAACGATAACTGCTGCCACGATGTAGATAACAACATTTTTTACCAAAGTATCACTGTCCGTACACTGTGTACTCAAAGGGAAGAACTTTGCAAATTTTTCCATTAACTTACCTCCTTTAACCCCGCGGGAAACATAAAATAACATACGTCCCATTACCCAAATACAAAACTTCCACTCAATTATAGAGCCATTTTGTATAAAATGCAAGTGAAATCATAAAAAAAGTATAAAGCGCTGATAGGGAAAATACCTCCCCATTTCTCCTTGACAAATAATTGAAATTTGCAATATAATACACAATGGTCTGCCATGTAAATATGGCATTCCAAACAGAAATTTCATCATTAAGTGAGGAATGAAGAGATGAATCAGAAAAACAAGTCAACGCTTTGCTTTCTGGGGATGATCGTACTGATAGCCGCAGTCAGCTTTTTGGCATTTGTCGGAGTAGGCGACAAGGCCGCAGGAAGCATAAATGACATCAGGCTCGGCCTGGATCTTGCCGGTGGTGTCAGCATCACATACCAGGTAGTAGGAGACGAAAGTCCCAGCTCAACAGATATGAGCGACACCATATATAAGCTTCAGCAGCGTGCATTCGTGTACTCTACGGAAGCCGAGGTATATCAGGAAGGTTCGAACCGTATAAATGTCGATATACCGAATGTTTCGGATGCAAATGCAATTCTTGAAGAACTCGGTACGCCAGGTACACTTTACTTTATCGCCCAGACCGACAAGAAAGGCAATACATGCTATAACCGCTCGACAGGAGCTCTCAATTACACCATAAAAGAGCTTGAGGAAAATGGCGGCATCGTTCTTACAGGTAACGATGTAAAGACAGCCGTTGCCGGCAGCCAGCAGAATCAGACAACAAATGCGGTGGAGTACATCGTTTCACTTTCTCTTAATGATGAAGGTACCACTAAATTTGCAGAGGCAACAGCAAAAGCTTTCAAGTCACGCGAGACCATCGGTATCTATTATGACGGCGCGTTTGTCAGCATCCCTTCCGTAGATGCGGAGATCACCACAGGACAGGCAGTCATCACAGGTATGGAAAACTATGAGAAGGCAAGCAACCTTGCCAGCATCATCCGTATCGGTGCCGTTCCGCTCGAACTCGAAGAAGTTCGTTCAAACGTTGTAGGTGCAAAGCTCGGTGAATCTGCGATCAGAACATCTCTTATAGCAGGTGCCATAGGTCTTGGACTTATCATCCTCTTCCTTATCTGCTACTACCGCATAATGGGTGTTGCCGCAGCAATGGCACTCGGCCTTTATGCAGGTCTCGAGATACTCATCATAAGCTCGTTTGAAGTAACGCTTACCCTTCCCGGTATCGCCGGCGTTATCCTTTCCATAGGTATGGCCGTCGACGCCAACGTCATCATATTTGCGCGTATCCGCGAGGAGATCGGCTCCGGAATATCCGTAGGAAATGCTATCAGGAACGGTTTCCACAAGGCACTTCCGGCGATCCTTGACGGTAATATCACAACACTTATCGCAGCACTCGTGCTCTATGTCATGGGAACAGGAACCATAAAAGGTTTTGCCATGACCCTTGGTATAGGTATTGCACTGTCGATGTTTACGGCACTTGTCATCACTCAGCTCCTCTTAAATTCGCTTTATCATATGGGAGCTCAAAAACCGGGCCTTTACGGAAAGACTGTTGCAAGAAAACCCTTCAACTTTGTTGGAAAGAAGGGAATCTTCTTTGCTGTATCAGGCGCAATGATCATAGGCTGCATCGTGATGCTTGTCGTTAACTCTTCAAAGGGAAGCATGCTCAACTACAGCATCGACTTCGCCGGCGGTACATCCACCACCATCACAATGGATTCTGCCATGACTCTTGAAGAGATCGATACAAAGGTAAAGCCCATATTTGAATCTACTCTCGGCATCGCAGATGTACGTGCAAACACAGTAAATGATTCAAATGAAATCGTATTAAAGACAGAAACACTCAACCAGGAGCAGAGAGAAAGCCTTCTTGCCGCTCTTGAAAAAGAACTTTCGATCAAGGCCGATCAGGTAGAGATGGAAAACATCTCCGCGACCATCGGTTCAGAGATGAGAAGAAACGCTCTTATCTCAATATGCATAGCTTCAGTCTGCATGCTCCTTTACATCTGGATCAGATTCAAGGACATGAGATTCGGTTTAAGCTCAGTGCTTGCACTTGTTCATGACGTACTGGTAGTTATTTTGTTCTACGCAGCGCTTCAGTGGTCGGTAGGTACGACATTCATCGCATGTATCCTGACCATAGTAGGTTACTCGATCAACGCGACCATCGTCATATTCGACCGTATCAGAGAGGCCAAGAAGTCGCTCAAGAGTAATGATCAGCTTGCCGATATAGTAAATCAGAGCATCACATCAACAATAAGCAGATCGATCAATACATCCCTGACAACACTTGTCACGGTAGTTATCCTTGCGATCATGGGTGTTTCGTCCATCAAGGAATTTGCTTATCCGCTTATAGTAGGTATCGTTTGCGGTACATATTCATCCGTATGTGTTGCAGGAAACCTTTGGTATGTACTTGCAAAGAAGTTCGTAAAGAAAGAAAAAGAATGATATGTATGAATTGCTGACGACCGACGGGGCCGCAAAGCGTGGCATCCTGCACACGGTCCACGGGGATATACAAACGCCCGTGTTTATGAATGTCGGAACTGTCGCGGCCATAAAGGGCGGTGTGTCCACAGAGGATCTGGAGGCCATAGGTACACAGGTCGAGCTTTCAAACACATACCATCTGCATGTGAGGCCGGGCGACAGACTTATCCACGACATGGGCGGGCTTCATAAGTTCATGAGCTGGGACAGACCCATCCTGACAGATTCGGGCGGGTTTCAGGTGTTCTCTCTTGCAGGCATCAGAAAGATAAAAGAAGAGGGCGTGACCTTCAGGTGCCACATAGACGGGCACAAGATATTCATGGGACCCGAAGAGAGCATGCAGATACAGTCAAATCTCGCATCCACCATAGCCATGGCATTTGACGAATGCCCGCCGGCACTTTCGGACGAAGCCTACATAAGGCCCAGCGTCGAAAGAACCACAAGATGGCTCGAGCGTTGCGTGAAAGAGATGGCGAGGCTCAATACATTAGAGGACACCATCAATAAAAAACAGATGCTCTTTGGTATAAATCAGGGAGGCATAATAAAAAGCATAAGGCGCGAGCATGCAAAGCAGATCGCCGCAATGGATCTTGACGGCTATGCCATAGGAGGCCTTGCGGTCGGCGAAAGCCACGATCAAATGTATGAGACCATCGAGGAAGTGGTTCCCTTACTGCCGCAGAAAAAACCGACATATCTTATGGGGGTCGGAACGCCCGCAAATATCCTCGAAGCGGTCGAGCGAGGAGTCGATTTCTTTGACTGCGTATACCCTTCCCGAAACGGCCGTCACGGACATGTCTACACCAATCACGGCCGCATGAACATGAAGAACGCGCAGTATGAGAGGGATGATCGGCCGATAGAAGAGGGCTGCAAATGCCCGGCGTGCCGCAGATATTCAAGAAGCTATATAAGGCATCTTTTGAAAGCGGACGAGATCTTAGGACTCAGGCTTTGCGTATTGCATAATCTGTATTTCTACAACACCATGATGTCGGAAATACGTGATGCCATAGAAAAGCATGATTATAAAAACTATAAACAAAGAAAACTCGAAGGAATGATATCCGGAGAATAAAAAAGAAAAGAGGTAGAATATGAATTACTTATTAGCGACAACTGCCGAACAGCAGGGCGGAGGAATGGGAAGCATCATAATGCTTGTCGGAATGTATGCCATCATCTTTGTGGCACTTTATCTTATCTTTATAAGACCTCAGGGAAAGCAGAGAAAAGCGCAGGCTGCAATGCAGAATGCTCTTGAAGTAGGCGACAGCGTACTTACTACTTCCGGCTTTTACGGCGTTATCATCGATATCACGGATGATACGGTTATCGTAGAATTCGGAAACAACAAGAACTGCCGTATCCCCATGCAGAAGGCTGCAATAGTAGAAAGTGAAAAGCCTCAGGCTGCTTCGGATGCACAAAGCAATAAATAAGGTGATTGGAAGCTGCTGCATTTTGCAGCGGCTTCTTTTGCCAAGAAAGATCTCCATATCGCCCGGCCGGAGGATATACATTTATGAACAAAAAGAAGTATTTTCTTAGTGATCCGCCTATCTGGACAGCTTTTTACATTTTTGTTTCGCTTGCCTGCATAGCGCTGCTTTTTGTTTTCTGGAGCTTTAAAAACTATGCGGCATTTGCTTTTTTGCTTTTGATGCTGTTTGCCGTGATAAACGAAGCCTTAAGCTATGTTACGGTAGACAAAGAAAGAGTCATCCTTTTTGAGGGAGGCAGGGCAAAGGAAAAGATCCCTGCAGATGAAATAAGACGCCTTGACACGCAGGCCGGAAGGCACGAGAAGATGGTCATATACGGTGAAAACGGCATGATAGCCATGGCCTTTAACAAAAAAGCCGCTGAGGCTGTATTAAAAGCTGCCGGAGCCGATGAAGAAGTGACATCCGCTTTTTTGCAGGACGGAGAAGATATGACCGTTGAAAATAAGACCGGCAAGGTGATAAAAGAGACCGTATTTCTTGACCGGTTGAACGGAAAAAAGAAATATGTACACAGACAGGCAGTACTTCCCGTTAAGGAAGAGACCAAAGAAGAAGAGGAAGCAGCAGATGGAAAGACAGATATATCTTGACAATTCGGCGACGACAAGGGTTGACGACAGAGTCGTAGAACTGATGAAAAAGGCATTTTTGTCGGATTACGGAAATCCCTCTTCAATGCATGTGATGGGTATCAATTCAAATGCCTATGCCGAAAAAGCGGGAAGGCAGCTGGCTGCATCGCTTGGCTGCGAGCCCAAAAACTTTATATATACATCCTGCGGCACCGAAAGCGATAACCTTGCCATAATCGGCGGAGCACTTGCGAATTCGCGGACAGGAAAACATATCATAACCACGGCTGTAGAGCATCCCGCGGTTACGGAATCCGTAAAAAGGCTTACGGAATACGGCTTTGAGACAAGTTATCTTTCGGTGGACGAAAGCGGAGTCA
>JAEEGF010906106.1_pt1 | contig 19258 bp, 22 predicted proteins | sample 9134171 | NCBI WGS metagenome assembly JAEEGF01 (sample SAMN16246542, study PRJNA631951) | gut metagenome | biome: gut microbiome; feature: rumen; material: AP-attached | host: Bos | place: Iran: Karaj | collected 2018-10
GGCATGTACCGCTGCAGCGAACGGATGCGTACGCGTGCAATATACGGGTTCTCGACTGCCATCACTCCGCCGACGCAGCCGCCGGGGCAGGCGTTCATCTCGACGAATTTCAGGTCCGGGAAATGTCCCATTTCGATATCGTCGAGGACGCGGATGATGTTTTCGATGCCGTCCGCCGCCAGATAATGATCGTTCATCAGCGCGCTTGCCTCACCGCCGGACGACGACCAGCTCATGCCGATCATGCCGGATTCGGAGGTCACCTCCGGGATCTTTGCGCGGTCCATCTTGGACAGCACCCGGAAGTAGATGTCGCTCATGGAGACCACGTAGTCCACGTAGCATTCCTTGTCCGCAGGCGTATTCTTGACCCAGCTGACCTTTGCGGGACACGGAGAGATGAACACGGTCTTGATATCCTCGGGCTTCAGTTCGGGATGATCCTCCATGGCGCGCTCCTTTGCGAGCTTGCCCGCCACCTCGATCGGCGGCGAGATCGGGACCATCTTGTTGCGGAGCGTCGGGAACCGCAGCGAGATGAGACGCACTACGACCGGACAGGCCGTGCTGATGAACGGCGCATGCGCCATTCCCTTGCGCTTCATATAGGTTCGCGTATAGTCCGTGACGATCTCCGCAGCCTTCGCAACCTCGAACACGTCGTCAAAGCCCAGATTGATGAGCCCCTGCAGAAGGTAATCCGTATCGTCCAGATTGGCAAACTGCCCGAAGATCGAGGGCGCGGGAAGCGCGATCAGATACTTCGAGTGGTCGATCGAATCCCATTCGTCGAAGCTCGCTCGCTTTGCCTTGTAGGGGCAATGGCGGATGCATTCGCCGCAGTCGATGCACAGCTGCGGATTGATACAAGCCTTTCCGTCGCGAATGCGGATCGCCTGCGTGGGGCAGCGGCGCAAGCAGGTGGTACACCCCTTGCACTTTGCCGGATCAAGCGATACGGAATGCTTGTATACGATCATGCTTCCTCCTGATGCTTATCTGAACTTCATTTCGATCGTCGTTCCTACGCCGACAACCGAGTCGATCTTGAGCTCATCCGAGTACCGTTTCATGTTCGGCAGGCCCATGCCTGCGCCGAAGCCGAGCGAACGGATGTTGTCCGGAGCGGTCGAATACCCTTCCTGCATGGCAAGATTGATATCCTTGATGCCCGGGCCGACGTCCTTCAGAATCACCGTGATGCAGTCCGGCGTGACGAACACGTCCGCATCCCCGCCCTTTGCGTGGATGACCATGTTGATCTCGCCCTCGTACATTGCAACGGAGATGCGGCGGATCAGATCGGGCGGAAAGCCCATCTGCCGAAGTGTACGCTTGACCTGTACCGAGGCTTCGCCTGCAGACGTAAAGTTGTTTCCGTCCACATCATAGTGGAAATGAAGCGTATCACCCGTCGTCATCGTCCCAAACCGCCTTCGTACAGTCTGCCGCTCGCCTCGTACATCGTCATCTTGGTTTCCATCAGAACGATGTCGTTCTGTTCGGCAAGATTCTTGATTTCCGCCGTCGCGGTCTTCCCGCGGACGATGATGATGCACTGCATGTCGAGCATATGCGCCGTGCGAACGATCTGCGGATTCAAAAGCCCGGTCAGAAGCACATCACGGTTCTCCGCAAATGCGAGCACGTCGCTCATCATGTCGCTGCCGAATGCGCCGGAAAGGTCCTCGTCCAGCCGATTGGGATCGGCGTATACGACTGCATCGATTCGTTCGGCGATCTCCCGGATAGTCATACCTGTTTCCTTTCGATTATGCGCGGAATTTGTCTACGATGCCCTTGACGTCGGCAGGAACGAGCCGTCCGAAAACGTCGTCGTCGATCGTCATGACCGGCGCAAGACCGCAGCAGCCGAGGCAGCGCGTCGCTTCCAGCGTGAACTTGCCGTCGGGCGTAGTGTGGCCCGCCTTGACGCCGAGCTGACGTTCGAGCTCTGCAAGAATGTCCGCAGAACCCTTGACGTAGCAGGCGGTACCGAGGCAGACGCGGATCAGGTGTTCGCCCTTGGGTTCGAGCGTGAACCACGAATAGAACGTGGAAACGCCGTACACCTGCTCAAGCGATACGCCGAGTCCCTCAGCGACCATCGTCTGTACCTCGATCGGCAGATAGCCGTAGATTTCCTGTGCCTTCTGGAGCACAGGCATCATTGCGTCGCTATGGCCCTTGTGCGCCGCAATGACCTCTTTCAGCTTAGCTTCCTGTTCGGGCGTTCCCCGGAACGGGATTTCGGTAATCTTGTTCGTCATACATCCTCCTTTGAAGAATAGATTCTTGACCATCGAATATTATAGCATACACTTTCTGCAATTTCCATATCTTTTTGAACAACTTTTCTTTATATTTTTACATAAAAGCAGGTTTTGTCCGTTCTCTTCATAAAAATTCCGCAAAAAATTAGCAAAAAATTCGTGTTGCGGGCTTTTCTTTTTGCGCGGAATCGTGTATGATATGTATACGCAAAGGAATATTCTATTAGGAAGGGGATTCTATATGGCTAAAAAACTCAAATTCAAGCCCACTCCTGCCGGCATCATGTTCTTATCTGCAATCGGCGTGCTGCTGGTCGCGATCATTATTATCACGATCGTTCTTGCGAAGAATTGCAGCAAGAAGAGTCAGAGCGGCGAAACCGAACCCAGCGTACAGCCGATCGAAAGCATCGAGCCGTCCAACGAACCGACCAAGGAAGCTTCGCTGGACACGCCCGATCCGTTTGATACGCCCGATCCGCTGACTACGCCTGATCCGAATGACACGCCGGATCCGAATGCGACTGTCGATCCGTCCAACACGTCCGGTCCGAGTGCGATCACGATCACCACGCCCGATACATCAGCGGGTGTATCCGCATCTCCCGATGCAAGCGCGTCCGCGTCGCCGAGTCCTTCCTATTATACAACGCCGACCTCGCACATGAAGAACCATTCGCAGAAGGGCTACGTCTCCAAGGACAGCGTCAATATGCGCAAGGAGCCGAACACGAACGCGAAGGTCGTCACATCCAAGATCGCGAAGAACACGGCCGTTACGCTCTATGTCGAGCAGGAGGGCTGGTGGTTCCTGAAGTGCGGCGATAAGTACGGCTACATCAGAAGCGACATGATCACGAAGGGCACTCCGCCCGAGGCCGCTTCCGACGGCAGCGCGACCGGTAAGGTGGCTGTTTCGAACGACAGCGTCATTGCGCTGCGCAAGGGCCCCGGCACGTCCTACAAGTGCACCAAGGAGTACAAGAACGGTACGGAAGTCACGATCTACCACTCCGAGAAGGATAAGAGTGGTAAGAAGTGGTACTACGTCAAGACGCCTGACGGCAACAAGGGCTATATGTTCGCCAGCTACGTCAAGGTCACCAAGGGCAAGGTTCCCGCAAAGTAAACAACAGAATCCAAAGACCCGCGAGCGATCGCGGGTCTTTATTTCGTCTATTAACAATTCTGTTGCAAGCTCTGTTTTATCCTGAAAACGGACTGACCGCCAATGTCTGTCGATCAGCCCGTACGTCGGCTTCCGATTCTATCCGGGCGCCAAACCGATAAAGGATGCGGATGTATGACAAACCGCGATCTGTCGTTACGCTGTCCTTCCCGATTGCATAAGACGCCCTTCATGAACAGCCGCTGCTGTTGCAACGACACAGATGACCGCTGCGCTGTATTGAAAATCGATACATGCAAGCGTCAGCGGGAAAACGAACAGCAGCACTCCGGTCACCTTGTTTATCACGGAATGCACCGTCAGAAACGCTTTTTGACGGATATACCCAACCGCGATATTCGCCGCCTTTATGAATGCGATAACGGCGATCCATACACAGAGCCATACCGGAACATCCAATACCGGCAGCAGTTTTATGAGGCAAGCCGCAGCGAATACGATATCCGCAGCCGTATCGAGCTTTGCACCGAATGCGCTGACCGTACCGGTTTTCCTTGCCACGGCGCCGTCGATCATATCGGTGATTCCGGCAGCGATATACAGCGCATAGAATGTCGGTGAGAATGCCGGAAAAAACAGCAAAGCGACGCTGAGAACGATTCTGACTCCGGTTATCGCATTTGCCATTTTACATCGGCGTCCCAACTTCGATCAGATTTCCGTCCGGATCGTAGAAACGGATGACCTTCTGCCCCCAGCTGTGCATCATAAGCCTGTTGACATATTTTACTCCCGGATAATACCGTTCAAGCCTTTCGACAAAACCTTCCAGGTCGGATTCCTCAAAATACAGCTCGCAAGAGTTGTTCTGCGGAATGATATCTTTTCCAAGGAACTCCTTCCAGTATTTCTCTTCCTGAAGGACCAACCCTTCCGTCAGGATCATATTTCCGTCATTGTCAAGGATCGTCTCAAGGCCGAACAGATCCCGGTAGAAATGTCGGGATCTCTCGATATCTTTCACGACAATCAGCACATTTTTCAGTTTCATCGTTTTCCCCTTTTCACACCGAATATCTCCGAGCCTGCCGAAAAGCCGGAAGATGTCAATATCGGTCTCCGTATTCCTTTCGTGCTTCTGCCGTCCATTTGGAGATGAATTCCGTCTTTGCATCGGTATAGGCGTCCCGGTTGTGTTCATATGGTTTCCAAAGCCGAAGCTTCAATGCTTCGTATTCTTTTGCCGCGTCGGGATGCTCGTTCAAATAATCGCGGAAGTACAGTTCCGCCCCTGCAGTAAACGGTCTGCTCCTTTTGCGACGGTCTGACTGTTATGCAAGGTTCTCCGGTTTGAGGCAACCGGACAGCAGCCAATACAGAGCGTTGAACGCATCCATGCCGTTTTCGGGCATCGCCTCGGAGCTGACGCGGCACTGCGTTCCGTGTGCATCAAACCTGACGACATAGAGCGCCCCGTCGAGCGATTCCGGATACTTAAGGCTGCTCCAGCCGTCCATGCCGGCGTCATAGATGATGAGCTGCGCTTCGTTCCAGATGTTCTTCGGCACGCGGTAGCGCGTCACGCGTTCGTCAGCCGTGCCGCCGTTGACATATTCCTCCAGCAGCAGCTTCTCCTCGCCGTCGTCATAGAGGACCAGCTCATAATAGCCTTCCTCCTCCCCGTCCCCGGGATCAGTAGCCACAGTCTTTGTGTAATAGTCGACCTTCAGCACCGGCTCGACCGCCGAAATGTTCCGCGAGGTGACCGTGACCGTAACGTCCTCGGTTGGCATTACGAACGAAAAGTACAGAAGATCGCTGTCCGGTCCGGACACCTGCTGCACCGGTTCGCCGTTCACAAAGACCTCGGTGATCTTGTCGAAAACCGGATGGAGCATCAGCGTCACCGTTTCACCGGGATAGGCCCATTCCTGCGGATCCTGAAACTGCAGCTTGCCGCCTTCGTACACGATCTGATACCGCATTGCCATCATATCGCTCCCTCCGAGAGAAAACTCCACCTTTACGTCGTGCGCAGGCATCGTGAACGTATAGACCAGATAGTCATAGCCGTCCACGCGCGGCGAAAGGCGTTCCCCGTCGACGGTCACCGTCGGCGACGCATCCATCACGATGTAGGTTTTCAGCTCGACGCGCTCCCCCGCCGCATACGTGTCCTTTGCATCAATGAACGCGCCTTTGTTGGCGTATTCGACCCTATACAGTTCTTTCTTTGTGCATCCGAACAGCATCGTCATCACCATAAGCGCAATCAGCGCAAGAACCGGAATTCGTTTTGTGCGCATCTTTGTCCCCCCTCAAAGCTCGGTCAGGCGATACAGCGCGTCAGGGTTCTTCTTAGGCTCCTTGAGGTGCAGGATCTCTGCGTCCCTGAAGCGCTCCGAGAGCTTTGCCGTCGCCTTCGGCGCCGCGCCGCTGCCGGAATACAGGACAAACGTCAGCTTCTTGCCGTCAAGCGCCGTTTCCTTCAGAACCGTGTTGATCGGGCAGGACAGCCGCCCGTTCCATACCGGCGAACCGATCACGATCTCATCGTATGCGGAGACGTCGGCGTCGTAATCCTTCAACGGTTCGCAGTAGCCGCGGCCCGCGTTGAAGCCGCACTTCATGATCTGGAAGAAGAACGCCTTTGGCGGTTTCTTTGCCGATTCGACCTTACGGATCTCATACCCCTTTTTCTGCAGGTATTCGGCAACCGCATCCCCGTTCCCGGAGAGGCTGTAATAGAGGAACAGCTTTTTCATCCGATCGTCTCCTTTGCCAGCAAAACGAAGTCCATCTCGACCGGGTTGTGGTCGGAATACGCAAACTGCGTGTCGATGACGTTTGCGGACTTCACCTCTACGTTGTTCGTCACAAGGAAGCCGTCGATCGTCAGCGTGTACTGTCCTTCGTGGTACGGACCGTCGGCGTTGCGGCAGCTCGGGACCGGATGACTCTCGTCGAGCGGTGCGGCAAGCTTGACGCTGTAGCCGTCGAACATGCCCTCCGGGATCGGCTGCGCCCAGGTGTATTCCTTGTCGGACTTGCCGAAGTACCTGGACGAATCGCCCAACAGGTCCTTGTTGAAGTCGCCGCCCGCGATGCAGTAGTTGCCCTTTTCATACTCGACCTGCATGTCGTCGAGCAGCAGTTTCAGCTGATCGTTTGCGATCTTGCCGTCGGAGGTATAGGCAGACAGATGCAGGTTGTACAGAACGAGCTCGTCGCCGCCCGAGAGCGGAATGCGGTTCTTGCTGTAGCAGCGGTCGAGGTCCAGGAACTTCGTGAGTCCCGTTTCGATCGGCAGCTCCACGCGCTCCGCAGACGCGATCGGCGCGGTCGAGAAGGTCAGAAGGCCCGATTCCGCCTTGCCGTGCGGCTGGAAGATCGGATAGAACAGGAACGGCGAATCGTAGTTTTGCGCGAACGTGTACGCGTTGCCGCCGAGCGCATCAATGAGATACGGACGCTCATCGAAATGATAGCTGCGCGTCGAGTCGATATCGACCTCCTGCACGAGCGTCAGATCGGCGTTCTGCTCCTTCAAAAGCTTTGCGATATTCTGCATGTTCGCATCAAGACGTTCCTTCGACCATGCCCATGCGCGGTCGCCGCCGTCCATGAAGAAGCCGAAGTCCGATTCGTACGCGCCGAATCCGATGTTGTAGGAGACGATCTTGTACACATTGCCGGTTTCCAGCGTGCCGTTCGCCGTGCCCTCGGCCGTGAGCGTCTGATTGCCGATGCGGTGGTAGCTGATAAAGACGTACGCGAGGTAGCCGCCGACGATCAGCAGGATAGCTGCAAGAACGATCGCGGTGATCTTTAGAATTCGTTTCAATACCTTTTTCATAAGCCGTTCCTTTCCGTGTCAGTTTTCTTTGAAGTTTTCGGACCAGATTCTGTATGCAAGCGCGGGCGAACCGAAATCGACAACGATCCAGCCGTTCAGCGCGCCGTCATAGGACAGCAGATTCCCGTTCAGTGTCCTGGCAAGGCTGTACGGGTGCCCGAACGCGGACGTGCCCTTTGTGGAGAGGAAGTGGATCGAAAGCGCGTCTTCCCCGGTCTGATTTGCAGCCTGTCCCGAAAGAAACGCGTTCCATTTGTCGTCCGCGCCGTATTCATAGCGGTCCTGCACGGTCAGCGTGAACGCGCCCTCCGGATGCGCCGCAGCGTTTTTCGTAACGTCGTCGTGCCCGTTCTGCGTCTGCCAGTAGCACGGCATGCCGATCGTCGGCTTCCAATTCGGATCCGTCTCATAGTGCCGCAGCAGCACGATCCTGCCGCGTGCCTCGCCGACCTTCGGGATGCGGTCGGTCAACAGCCATTTGCCCGGGTTTTGTTCGATGTACGCGGAAAGCAACGCTTCAAATTTCTCCGGCGTCTCGCTGCCGTGCTCATGCTTGACGGCAAAGACGATCGTCTCCGTCGGATGCGCTTCCAAAAACGCGTAGCAGTCCACAAGCACATCGTCGAGATACAGCGCGCCGGCCCACGGCCAGCCGGAGGTCGTGCAGTTGGTGAAGCCGTGCATCAGCTTGAGCTTATCGCCGCTCGCCCCGAGCCGGATATCCAGATACCGGAAGCCCGCTTCGAGCTGTTCTTTGATTGGCAGCGACTGGCAGCGGGTGATGAACGCAAGCTGGACGTTGCTTGTCGCCGCGTCGTGTGTGCCTGGAAGAACGACGTCGGACAGATACGATTCATCGTAAAGCGCCGCCATCCAGTCCGCGGATCCCTCGGCCGGCGTGCGATCGACGCCCTCCAGTGCGGGAACCATATACATCAGTATTGCAAAGACGAGTACGATCAAAAGCGGAACGATCCACAGCAGATGCAGCAGCCGCCGGGCCTTTCCGTGTTTCCGATGCTCCATATCCGCATACCTCCCTATTATGTATAATGATATATTTTACCATATCCGGTATCCGAATGCAACAGCTTTTCCTGCGCGCAGCCGCGCTTTCCGCACGTCAATGTGAAATGCGGCATCTTTTTTTATACGATTTGTTGCAACGGGACCTTCATTATGATATAATACATTGACTCAATATGGGGAGGAATGGGCATTGCGAATTTTGGGCATCGACCCCGGCTACGCGATCATGGGCTACGGCGTCGTCGAAAAGAACGGTCAATCGGTCGTTCCGATCGATTTCGGCGTCGTGGAAACGGACAAGAGTCTGCCCTTCCCCGAACGTCTTGAAAAGCTGTATCTCGGCACGCGGCAGCTTTGTGAGCTGTACCGGCCTGACATGGCGGCGTTCGAGGAGCTGTTCTTCTACCACAATATCACGACCGCCATCAGCGTCGGCTCCGGCCGCGGCGTGTCGATCCTCGGCGTGCAGCAGTGCGGGATCCCGATGTACGAATTTACACCGATGGAGATCAAGCAGTCCGTCTGCGGCAACGGTCACGCCGACAAAAAGCAGGTCCAGCAGATGATTCGCGTGCTGCTGGGACTGAAGAGCGTCCCGAAGCCCGACGACGCGGCGGACGCGCTGGCCGCAGCGCTGTGCCTTGCGTTCCACGCGGGTCCGGCGCAGGAAGAATTCCGCATTCGATAGGAGAGAACCATGTACGCATATATCAGAGGAACCGTTGACGAACTGACCGCTGACCGCGCGATCGTCGAAGCAGGCGGCGTGGGATACGAGCTGTTCTGCAGCACGATGACGCTGAAAACGCTCGTGATCGGCGCGCAGGCAAAGCTGTATACGCACCTGCATCTTGCCGAGGGCGTCCAGGCGCTGTACGGGTTTTCCGATCCGGAGGAGCGCGAGATGTTCCGGAAGCTACTGAACGTCTCCCGCATCGGGCCGAAGCTTGCTATCTCGGTGCTGTCGACGATGACGCCGTCTGACGTGCGCGCCGCGATCGTGACCGACAATCCCGCCGCGTTCGACCGCGTGTCCGGCATGGGCCGCAAGACCGCGCAGCGCGTGATTCTGGAGCTCGGCGAGTCGATCCGTTCCGAAGCGGGCGGCATTGCGCCGCAGAAGGCGGAAACCGGCAAGCCTTCCCTGCCCACGATGCAGAGCGAGGCCGTCGCCGCGCTGACGTCTCTGGGCTATGACGGACTGACCGCGTCGCGCGCGGTTGCAAAGATCAAGGAAGCCGACAGCGTCGAAGAGCTGATCACCAAGGCGCTGAAGAGCATGGCAAAGGGGTAAGACATGCAGGATGACAGACTGATCTCCTCCTCCCTGCAGGAAGAGGACGCCAAAAACGAATACAGCATCCGGCCGCACTTTTTGTCCGAATACATCGGGCAGGAGAGCGTCAAGGAGCATATGCAGATCTATATCGAGGCGGCGAAATCCCGCGGCGAATCGCTGGACCACGCGCTGCTGTACGGCCCGCCGGGTCTCGGCAAAACGACGCTTGCCGGCATCATTGCAAATGAAATGGGCGTAAGCCTGCGCGTCACGAGCGGCCCGGCGATCACGCATGCCGGGGATCTTGCGGCGCTGCTCACCAACCTCAGTCCGGGCGACGTGCTGTTCATCGACGAGATCCACCGGCTGAATCCGAACGTCGAAGAGGTCCTGTATCCCGCGATGGAGGATTATGCGCTCGACATCATCATCGGCAAGGGTCCCGGCGCCAGAAGCATCCGGCTCGATCTGCCGCGGTTTACGCTGATCGGCGCGACGACGCGGCTCGGCATGCTTTCCTCGCCGCTGCGCGACCGTTTCGGCATCAAGGAGCAGCTGGAGCTGTACACGCCCGAGAGTCTTAAAGAGATCGTCACGCGAAGCGCGGATATCCTGCACATCGAGATCGACGAAGAGGGCGCTTTGGAGATCGCGTCACGCTCGCGCGGAACGCCGCGCATCGCGAACCGGCTTCTGCGGCGGGTGCGCGACTATTCGCAGGTGCGCGGAAGCGGCGTCATCGACCTCAGTACGGCGCAGAACGCGCTTTCCATGCTGAAGATCGACGAGCTCGGACTTGACGCGGTCGACCGCAAAATGCTGACCGCAATGATCGAGATCTTCCGCGGCGGTCCCGTGGGGCTGGACACGATCGCGGCCTATACCGGCGAGGACGCCGGCACGGTCGAGGACGTATATGAGCCGTATCTTTTGAAGCTCGGCTTTATCGCGCGGACCACGCGCGGCAGAGTCGTTTTGCCGGACGCCTACCGGCATCTGGATTATCCTGTACCGACGACGGTACAGCAGGAACGGTTGGAGGTGTAACATGTTCGGCAAGAAGAAAAAGCAGATCCTGGAGCAGGCGGAACGCATCAAGGCTTTGGAAGCGCAGGCGAAAACGCTGTCCGAGGACAATCAGAAGATGAAGGACCGCATGGACGACGTCGAGCGCCGCGAAAAGGGCATCGGCCGCGCGATCAGCGAGGCGACCGTAACCGTCGACAATATGATCTCCGATGCACAGCGCAAGGCGGGCGTTCTGCTGGATGAGACAAAGGCGGAATGCGACACGCAGCGCAAGAAAGCGGAACGTGTTGTTGAGGACGCCTACCGGAGCGCGCGGGAGATCATCCGCGAATCCGAAGACGAAGCAAAGCACAAGCAGGCTGAGATGCAGCAGCGCATTGAGCAGTACGCCGCGCTTTTGAACGGCTACGACACGCTGGTGCAGGAACAGCTTCAAATGGCGCGCGACGGCGCAAGGCGGTTTGCCGAGCTGTCCCGCGCGCTGCACGAGGCGATCCCGCAGTTACTCAACACCGACGGCTCGCCCATGCCCGGGCTTTCGATCCCCGAACCGATGCAGAAGAAGGAACCCGAATCGCCGGCGCCGGATCCGGATCTCGGCGAGGAACCGTTGGTCACGGTCAACAATATTGCGAAGAACACGCCGGAAACGCCGCAATCGAACGTCGATGAGATCATCGACGGCATCCTTGCCGCTGCGGAGGAACAAGCATGAGGCTGACGCTTCTGGGCGTATGGGGTCCGTTCCCCGCTGCAAACGGCGGCTGCTCGTCGTATCTCATTGAGGACGGCGACACAAAGCTGCTTTTAGACTGCGGCAGCGGCGCGCTTTCGAGACTGCGTTCCGTTCTCCCCGGCCCTCTGTCCCTCGATGCGATCGTGCTGTCGCATCTGCATGCGGATCATTCGGGCGAGATCGATCTGTTCCGGTACATGCTGGAGTTCGGCTTCGGCAAAACGCCCTTGCCCGTGTTTGCGCCGGAGCTTGACAGCGTTCGTTTCCCCGTGTTTGCGCCGAACGAAACGCGCGACGGCATGACCGTTCGCATCGGCTCGCTGACGCTGCGCTTTACGGAAGTGCATCATGCGGTCAGGACAATGGCTGTCCGCATCACAGACGCAGCCGGACGTTCGCTGTTTTACACCGGCGACACCTGTCTGTTCGACGGACTCGAGGACGCCGCAAGGGACGCCGATCTGCTGCTTGCAGACGCGTGCCTGGTCGATGAATCGAGCCCGAAGGCGCTGAAAAACCACATGACCGTGCGTCAGGTCGAAGCGCTGAAACGGGATGCGGGCTGCGGACGCGCGATCCTCACCCACCTGTTTGGCGGAAACGAAATGCTGCCGCCGCTCTTTGACGCGGCGTGCGCATACGCCGAAGAAGGCGCGGTCTATGAGATTTGAAATGATGCGGGCAACCGCTTCATGATAAAGTATCTTAGGAAAGGAATATACAACTATGGCAAAAATGACGATCGAAGACGTAAACGTCGAAGGAAAGAGAGTTCTCGTACGCGTGGACTTCAACGTCCCGCTCGCGGAGGACGGCACCGTTTCGGACGACAAGCGCATCGTTGCTGCGCTGCCGACCATCCAGTACCTGCTCGACCATAAGGCGAAGGTCATCCTTTGCTCGCACCTCGGCAGACCCAAGGGCGAAGTCAATCCGAAGTATTCTCTGGAGCCCGTCGGTCAGCGTCTTGCGGAGCTGCTGCCCGATACGCGCGTCTGGTTTGCAACCGACACGATCGGTGAGAGCGCGAAGAACGCGATCGCAGACATGAAAGAAGGCGAGATCGTTCTGCTCGAGAACACCCGTTTCTACAAGGAAGAGGAAAAGAACGATCCGGCGTTTGCAAAGGCGCTCGCAAGCCTTGCGGACCTGTTCGTGTCCGATGCGTTCGGTACCGTGCATCGCGCGCATGCGTCCACCGCGGGCGTTGCGGATTACATTCCCGCCGTCGCGGGCTACCTGATCGGCAAGGAGCTGGGCATCATGGGCGAAGCGCTGGAAAACCCGGTCCGTCCGTTCGTGGCGATCCTCGGCGGCGCAAAGGTCGCGGATAAGATCGGCGTCATCAAGAACCTGCTTGCAAAGTGCGACAGCCTGATCATCGGCGGCGGCATGGCGTACACGTTCTTCAAGGCGATGGGCTACGAGATCGGTACGTCGCTGCTCGACGAAAACAGCATTGACCTCGCAAAGGATCTGATGGCGGAAGCGAAGGAGCGCGGCGTCAACCTGCTGCTCCCGATCGACACCGTTGTTGCGACCGCATTTGCGGCGGACGCGGAGCACAAGACCGTCCCCAGCAACGAGATCCCCGAGGGCTGGATGGGTCTCGACATCGGCGAAAAGACCCGCGAGCTCTTCCGCAAAACGATCCTCGAAGCAAAGACCGTCATCTGGAACGGCCCGATGGGCGTGTTCGAGTTCCCGGCGTTTGCAGAGGGCACCAAGGCCGTCGCGCAGGCCTGCGCGGACTGCAAAGGCACGACGATCATCGGCGGCGGCGATTCCGCTTCCGCTGTGAAGAAGCTCGGCTTTGCAAAGAAGATGACGCACATCTCCACCGGCGGCGGCGCGTCGCTCGAATTCCTCGAGGGCAAGATCCTTCCCGGTGTGGCGGTTCTGAACGACAAGCCCGAAGGCCGTCGTCCGATCATCGCGGGCAACTGGAAGATGAACAAGACGCCCGACGAAGCGAAGGAGCTCGTCTCCGCACTGATCCCGCTGGTCAAGGACGCAAAGTGCGACGTCGTCGTCTGCCCGCCGTACGTTGACCTGTGCTGCGTGAAAAAGCTGATCGAGGGCACCAACATCAAGCTCGGCGCGCAGAACATCCACTGGGCCGAAAAGGGCGCGTTCACCGGCGAAATCTCCGCAGACATGCTGAAGGCACGCGGCGTCGAATTTGCGATCGTGGGCCATTCCGAGCGCCGTCAGTACTTCGGTGAGACGGACGAGACCGTCAACAAGCGTGCGCTGGCCGCGCTGAACGCGGGCATCACGCCGATCATCTGCGTCGGCGAATCGCTCGAGCTGCGTGAAGCGGGCGTGACCGACAAGCTCGTCTCCGATCAGACGATCGCCGCGCTGAAGGATATGACGAACGCGCAGGTCGAATCCGTCGTCATCGCATATGAACCCATCTGGGCGATCGGCACCGGCAAGACCGCAACCAAGGAAGACGCCAACGCGACCATCGGCGTGATCCGCAAGGCGATCGCGGATGCGTTCGGCTGTGAGACCGCAAACAAGGTCCGCATCCAGTACGGCGGCAGTATGAATCCGAAAAACGCCAGTGAGCTGATGGCGATGCCGGAGATCGACGGCGGTCTGATCGGCGGCGCAAGCCTCAAGGCGGAAGACTTCTCAAAGGTGGTTCACTTCTGATGAAGCCGATTACCGCATTGATCATCCTCGACGGCTTCGGCTATCGCGAGGAAAAACAGTATAACGCGATCCTGACCGACGGTGCAAAGAACTTTATGCGTCTTTGGAACGGCTATCCGCACACGCTGATCGGCGCGAGCGGCATGGACGTCGGCCTTCCTGACGGACAGATGGGCAATTCCGAGGTCGGTCATACGAACATCGGCGCGGGCCGCATTGTCTATCAGGAGCTGACCCGCATCACGAAGGCGATCCAGGACGGCGATTTCTTCGAGAACCCGGCGTTTGTCGGCGCGATCGAGAACTGCAAGACGCATGATTCCGCACTGCATCTGATGGGGCTCTGCTCCGACGGCGGCGTGCACAGTCATCTCGAACACCTGTATGCGCTGGTCGAGCTGGCAAAGCGGAACGGGCTTACAAAGGTGTATGTTCACTGCTTCATGGACGGACGCGACGTTCCCCCGTCCTCCGGCAAGATGTATCTGGAGCAGCTTGACGCGAAGCTCAAGGAGATCGGCTGCGGCAGGATCGCTACCGTCATGGGCCGCTTCTATGCGATGGACCGCGACAACCGCTTTGAGCGCGTCGAACGCGCGTATGCGGCGCTGACGTACGGAGAAGGCTTTACCGCCTGCTCCGGTCCCGAGGCGATGCAGTTGAGCTATGAGCGCGGCGACACCGACGAATTCGTGCAGCCGACTGTCATCCTGAGCGATGGAAAGCCGACCGCAAAGATCGGCCCGAACGACAGCGTGATCTTCTTCAACTTCCGTCCGGACAGAGCGAGAGAGATCACCCGCGCGTACATCTTCGAGGACTTCAACGGCTTCGAGCGCCGTTTCGGATGCTTCCCGGTGTACTATGTCTCGATGACGCAGTACGACAAGACGTTCGAGAACAATCTGCACGTCGCGTTCAAGCCGCAGTCGCTCGCCAACACATTCGGCGCATACGTCGCGGACATGGGTCTGTCGCAGCTGCGCATCGCGGAAACGGAAAAGTACGCGCATGTCACGTTCTTCTTCAACGGCGGCGTCGAAGCGCCGAACGCGAACGAGGATCGCTGCCTCATTCCCTCGCCGAAGGTCGCCACCTACGATCTGAAGCCGGAGATGAGCGCGTATGAAGTCGCGGCGGAAGCGAAAGTGCGGATCGAGAGCGGCAAATACGACGTGATGATTCTGAATTTCGCAAACCCGGATATGGTCGGACATACCGGCGTGATGGACGCGGCCGTCAAGGCGGTCCACGCTGTCGACGAATGTCTGAACACGGTCGTGAACGCGATCCTTGCGACCGGCGGCCGCTGCATCGTGACGGCGGACCACGGCAACTGTGAACTGATGTGGGACGAGGCGCAGAACGCGCCGTTTACCGCGCATACCACGCTGCCCGTGCCGTGCGTGCTGGTCGACGATACGCGTAAGGACGCCGTTCTGCGCAAGGGCGGCAGGCTGTGCGATCTCGCTCCTACGCTGCTGGAGCTTCTGGGGTTGCCGATCCCCGCGGAAATGACGGGCAGATCGCTGCTCGGATAACGCCGCCGCGCATTCTTGCTATGCAGGCATAAAACGAATAAACTTTTTCGTTTTATGCTTGCATTTTTGTAAAGTGCGTGTTATAATCATTCCCGCAGATATTTTTGGAGGAACAATTATGGGTATTTTGATGTGGGTTGTAGCAGGCATTCTTGTGCTTTCTTCGATCTTGATGTGTGTGGTCGTGCTGATCCAGCAGACCAAGTCTTCCGGTCTCGGCGCTGCATACGGCGGCGACACCGTTTCCTTCTCGCAGAGAGGCAAGGCTGCAAGCCGTGAAGTCAAGCTGCAGAAGATCACCGTTGTTCTTGCGATCGTGATCGCGGTCATGGCCATCGCGCTGATGCTGATTGCCAAATTCGCGAAGGTATCGCTTTAATCGGAACAGTTTGTGCTTGCAACGGTGCATCTTAGGGTGCACCGTTTTTATTCCGAAGAAAGGAGACGTGCCATGCCGGTACATAAGGGAATCAAAGTCGCCGCGCAAAACCGCAAGGCGCGTCACGACTATTTTATCGAGGATACCTACGAATGCGGGATCGCGCTGCAGGGTACCGAGGTCAAGTCGATCCGAAACGGCGCTCTAAACCTCAAGGACAGCTATGCGCAGGTCAAAAACGGCGAGCTCTTCCTGATCGGCATGCACGTGAGCCCGTACGAGCAGGGCAATATCTATAACCACGACCCGTTCCGTACGCGCAAGCTCCTTGCCCACGCGCGCGAGATCCGCAAGCTCAACACGCTGTCGCAGGCAGACGGATACAGTCTCGTTCCTTTGTCCGTCTATTTCAAGGATGGCAAAGTCAAGGTCGAGCTGGCCGTGGCGAAGGGCAAAAAGCTCTATGACAAGCGCGCAAGCATCGCAGACCGCGACGCCGACCGCGACATCGAACGGAACATCAAAAAGCAGTATCGCTGACGGGAATCAGCATACACTATACCACGGACCGATCATGGGGGCGAAATGGTTTCGACGGGGATCGCGGACGTGGGATCAGCGAGCCGAAGCCCCGTGCTTCGTTAAAAACGGGAAACGTCAAAATAACTGACAACAATCACACTCAACTCGCAGCTGCATAAAGCAGCTACGCGTCCGCCCGAGAAAACCTACCGTTTCGGAACCGGGCGTCATTAGGGTAGGGAACGAACCTGCGTAAGCTTTGCCGCAGGCCGGACTTTATGAAGCTACCGTAACGCGGAGCCTGTCGGCGGGCGCCGCGCGAGGGGAATCCCAAAACACCGACTGCGCTCGGAGAAGATCCTGCCAACGGGTTTTCGGACGGGGGTTCGACTCCCCCCGCCTCCACCAGAAAGAAAACAAGGCGTCGTTGACGCCTTGTTTTCTTTCTTTTGAGCTATGCGGGGGAGGAGAACCCGGCGCGGGGGTGAATGACGCCGCAGTGCGGCGTCAGAGCCGCGCCGTGACCGAACCGCAGTGAGAAGCGACTCCCCCCGCCTCCATCATCAAAGAAACCTCTTTTGTCTACCTGGGCAAAAGAAGTTTTCTTGTGTTTAAGAATGATATATGGTATAATCATCTCGATAAATCGGAATTTGTGGAGATGAATGATTTGGAGATCACAGATAGAATTATTGACTACCTGAAAGAGACATATCAGCCGGACGCCATTATCGTCTACGGTTCGTTCGCCGATGGAAGCGCAAATAGGAACAGCGATTTCGATGCGATTGTCATTGCAAACAAAAATGGTGCACACGATTCATCCGTCATTGATGATGTTGTTCTTGATGTGTATATCTATTCCCCGGATACATTTCAGTCAGACTATGATCCGGAAGAGTTTATACAGGTATGGGACGGAAGAATCATACTGGACAAAACCGGAATCGCTGAACACTTGAAAAACCGGATTCTTGATTATATAGAGCATATTCCGCGAAAAACCGTGGAGGAAATTCAGCAGGAAATCAGTTGGTGCGAAAAAATGGTATCCCGAACGATGCGCGAGGATGCCGAAGGTTACTATCGTTGGCATTGGGTATTGTTTGATAGTCTGGAAATATACTTCGATATAAAGGGGATGCATTATTACGGCCCCAAAAAGGCATTACACTTCATGGAACAAACCGATATGGAGTCCTTTCAGATATATTTCAATGCCTTGCGAGAATTCAAAAGAGAAGGCTTGTTAACATGGATTTCTCATCTGAAAAGTATATCATCAAAGGTCTATAAACCTGACTAAACAATTCCAGTTTACCAAACTCCCCTGCCGGTGGACTTTCAGGCGTTCTTTCTATACCTTGGTACACTTTTGCGCGCTCTTTCACATGAAAAAGCGCTTTTTGTCTACCAGACAAAAGCGCTTTTTTCAACGAAATCCGTCCTTACGGACGGGTGAAATCCACCTTCGGTGGGTGAAATCGCGTTGCGGTGAAATCCCGCTAAAGCGGGGTGCAGGACGGATTTCATTTCACCGGGAGGCAAAGCCGAACGATTTCACCAAAGGCGTGAGCCGTTGATTTCACCGCGGCGGAAGCCGCGATTTCACTGTTGCTCTTTCACGTTTCATATGATATGATGTGTAAGAAGTGATACATATGGCTGAAAGCAAACTTGCTGCGCTCTCAATGGATTTTGCTGTTAAAGTACTCAGACTGTGTGACAGTATCAAAAGGACATTATTCCCTTGTTAGTCAGTTGGAACGCTCCGCCACCAGTATCGGCGCAAACATTCGCGAGGCGAACTACGCGCACAGCAGACCGGATTTTATTGCAAAATTTCAAATTGCGCTGAAAGAATGCTATGAAACAGAATACTGGCTTGAATTGATGGAAAGGGCAGAGATTTGTAAAGATGAAGCTGTTTCTGCTTTGCTTCATGATTGCGGCTCCATTCGCAGATTGCTTATTTCTTCAATCAACACAGCAAAGCAAAACACGGAAACAAAGTGACAAATCCGGATTTTTGGGGTGCTGAATATGGATCAGGTATTTGAATCAAATCGCATCAGTTTTGTTGAGGTTTCTGAACTCTTGGTTAATGATTATCTTGACATGGTCAATGATTATGAGAATGTCAACAGATTTATCGGCGGCAAACAAAAAACGTATACTGCGGAACAAGAACGCAAGTGGATTCAGAAGAAGTTAGAAGAGAAAGCCCCTGTCTTTTCCATGCTCGAAAAATAGAGCGGCGCGTTTATCGGAAACATTGAGCTGATGGATGTGAACAATTCCAGTGGAGAACTCGGTATAGCCATTACGGCAGTTAAGCAGAACGCAGGCCATGGGACCGAGGCTGTTCTTGCAATGATCGAATACGGAACGCAGCAGTTAGGGCTGAAAAGAATATTCTTAAGAACAAATCCTCAAAACAGCAGGGCGATTCATGTTTACCAAAAATGCGGATTCAAAGAATACGACCGTACAAATGAACACATTTTTATGGAATTGAATCGATAAATACCGGTTTGTGGGGTTCTGCTCCGGTACACTTTTGGGTTTTCTTTCTATTCCTTGGTATACTTTTGTGCGCTCTTTCACATGAAGAAAACAAGGCGTCGTTGACGCCTTGTTTTCTTTCTTTTGAGCTATGCGGGGGAGGAGAACCCGGCGCGGGGATGAATGATGCCGCAGTGCGGCGTCAGAGCCGCTCCGTGACCGAACCGCAGTGAGAAGCGACTCCCCCCGCCTCCACCAGAAAAGGATTGCTATTTTAACAAGATAGCAATCCTTTTTTCACAGCATCAAAAGCGAT
>JAEEGF010112500.1_pt1 | contig 19256 bp, 17 predicted proteins | sample 9134171 | NCBI WGS metagenome assembly JAEEGF01 (sample SAMN16246542, study PRJNA631951) | gut metagenome | biome: gut microbiome; feature: rumen; material: AP-attached | host: Bos | place: Iran: Karaj | collected 2018-10
TCTTACTGATAATCAGGGCAGAAAAGCAGATTTCAGAAACGTAGTAGTTATCATGACTTCTAACGCCGGCGCTAACAGGCTTGGAAAGAGCTGAATAGGCTTTATCAGCGAGAGCATGGATGAGAGCGTGCTCACAGAAGCTGTCAAGAATACCTTCCAGCCTGAGTTCAGGAACAGACTTAATAAGATAGTTGTGTTTAATAGCATGGATGATGATATGGCAGCCATGGTTGTTGATAAGAAGTTAAAAGAGCTATCTGATCAGCTACAGGCCAAGAAGATCACTCTTTTAGCTGATAAAAAGGCTAAGACACTTCTTAAGACCAAGGGCGTAAGCCAGGAGTTTGGTGCAAGGGAGATTGACCGAGTTATCAGAAATGATGTCAAACCACTGTTTGTTGATGAGATTTTATTTGGAAGGCTTAAGAATGGTGGAAAGATCAAGCTTACAGCCAAGAATAAAGACTTTGTCATAGAAACCAGTAAGAAATAAAACGAGATAAGAATATGCCTGTATTTGCCCTTAATGAAAACGAAATATCTTTTCCCCTTCCACAGCTGGCCGAGGATGACGGACTTTTGGCTGTAGGGGGAGATTTGTCCAGAGAAAGGCTTGTTCTGGCATATTCCAACGGGATTTTTCCCTGGTATAACGAGGGACAGCCTATCATGTGGTGGTGTCCCAAAGAGCGCTATATCATACGCCCAGGGAAGGTTCACATATCTCATTCCATGAAGAAATTCATGAGAAAGCACGATATCCGCGTTGAGGTAAACAGGGATTTTTCTGATACCATGCACAGGTGTAGGATAAAGCGTGAGTTTGCGGAAGGCACCTGGATCACAACAGATATGGAGAAGGCCTACGCTGATCTTGCAGCTAATAATCTGGCTCTAAGCGTTGATGCTTTTATAGATGGAGAGCTTGCAGGCGGCTTATATGGTGTGAGCCTTGGAAGGTGCTTCTTTGGAGAGAGCATGTTTTCTGATATGGAAAATGGCTCCAAGCTGGCACTAATTGGATTATCCCAGATACTTGCAGAAAATGGCTATGTCTTTATAGACTGTCAGTTCCATACAGATCACCTTGAAAGTATGGGCGGAGAGAGGATTACTTATCAGGAATATAAGGAATTACTAGAGCAGGGACTTTGAACATAAATAAAAACGCTTGGTTGCGAATGTTTGCATTATGTATTATCATAATATTGAGAAAATATAGCCGATATATAAATATATAATCAATAATGTTGATAAAGAGAAAGCGAGGTATTCTCTATGTATATAGCAATGCAGACAGCTGATAGTAATGGAACACTCAATACTGAGATCAGTACATTTTACGGTATCAGATACGACACAAGATACCGTGCAGCTATTCTTTCAACAGAGCATCTAAACCACGACTACGTTATTCCAATGGATCCTAATGACTATGAGGATGCTGTCAAACAGATACTTGCTGCAATGGCTTCTAATGCTCAGATGATCAATCTGGGTGATAGCATAGTCAGCCGAGGCAGAAAGGGCGAAGCAAGACAGGTTAAACCTCAGAAGCTTACAATTAAAACATGCTGATACAAAGAAATCCGCTACATTTTTGCAGCGGATTTTTTATGATCATGTAATTTGAACCTTAGTTTCAGGTCATGTCATCGATGTCTGTATTATCGTCAGCATCAAAGCCAATATTCTGCATATTAACAGTTCTACGGCGGATTCTGGCTGACTCAGATGCCTGGAAGAGGAAATCCTTGATCTCCCTGCCATGTTTGATGTTCTTGAGGACGATTGTCTTGTCAGTTACATCTGAGGTGAAAAGAGTGATGGTGCTAAGACCAGCCATTCTCTGCCAGAGAGTACTTGTAATCTCTACGTCAGTGATCTTGTACATGTAGCAGTCATCCTCTGTTACAGTGAAAAAGCCCTTGATGATAGTGAGGATGTTCTCCCTGATCTCATATTTGGTGAAGGTCCAAGGAAGACCAAGGAAAAGAAGTCTCTTTCTCTCGTTATAGCAAAGCTGTCCTTTTGCTTCTGTTGAATGAGCATACTGCTCAGGATTAACTATTTTTGTCATTTCCCCTCCTGAAATAATGTATTAAGTTTATGAAATTTGAATAAACATGAATAACTGTTGTTACCCTTATATAATAGCATATACCTGTGTTTGGGGAAATATTAAGCAAAAAAGGAACATTGTTTACGATTTGACGTGTAGCAAATACCTAGATAAAATAAGACAAAGACATTGATAATACTTAAGTTTTGACCTATTTTCTTCGATATATTTTGTAGAGGAAGGTATAAAGTATGGATGCTAATGGACTTAATGCTGAGCAGCAGGCATTACTTGCCAGCATAATGGGTAAATCTTCACAGGCAGGCGGAGGCGGTGGATTCTCTCCATCACAGGTTCAGCCTGCAGCTACAGGCGCGCCAGCGGCAGCAGCTCCGGCAGATTCCGGTAAGATGCTCTCACAGGCTGAGATTGATGCGCTCATTGCTTCTATGGGCAACTAAATGGACCATGGGGACGGGGTTCCTGGTCCATTTTTTATTTTATGAAATATTTATGACGTTATTGACAATATGTAGTTAGCTACGTATCATAGGATATGTAATTAGCTACATATTGTTTTTTATGTGATTTGTTTGTATATGCCAGGTGGGCAGGCACGAATTGTCCACAGAATACGAGAGGTAGCGGATGACTTGTATTAACAAGAAGGAGGAGTTCCAAAGAGACAAGGAACATGAATCAACTAGTTTTAAATTCAAGCTCATTCATGAGGCCTTTGCCAACATGTTCAACAGGCAGCTAAGGGAAGATGATATGACTTTTTCACAGCTTATGGTCATATCAATTTTGTGGGAGAGACGTGATCAGAAGGTGACACAGAAGGATATTTCCGAGGCACTTCACATCAAGCATCCTACGACAATAGGTCTTTTGAAGAGGCTTGAGGAAAAAGAAATGGTCAAGATCGTGGTGGATCCTGAGAACAGAAAATATCGCAATATTGCCATTACTGAAAAGGGGGAAAAGTTTATTGAAATGAACAAAGAGCGCAGAAATAAGATGAATGCCATTTTAGTAGATGGGATGAATGAACAGGAAATCGAAATGCTGCGAACTCTTTTGGACCGTGTTATAGACAACATGGCCAGCATGAATTCAGGCGATGAGATTGCCTGAAGCGAAGGAACGCAATTTATAAATCTAGGAGAGAGGATATATGGTTAAGACATTATTAAAAGAACTTAAAGAGTACACATTGCCATCTATTTTGACTCCACTATGTATGGTTGGTGAAGTTTTATGTGAGATGGTAATCCCCATTTTAATGGCCAGAATCGTCGATTATGGTATTTATGGACAGGATATGGGAGTTATATTCAGAACTGGCGGAATGATGGTCGTAATCGCCATATTTGGCCTTCTGGCAGGTATTGGAGGTGCATACTACGGGGCAAATGCATCAGCCGGCTTTGCCAAGAATCTGAGAAAGAAAATGTTTGATAATATTCAGACCTTTTCTTTTACTAACATTGATAAATTCTCAACTTCTGGTCTTGTAACAAGACTTACAACAGACGTTTCTAACCTCCAGAATGCCTACATGATGACACTTCGAATGGCTATGAGAGCGCCTGCATCACTTATAATTGCCATGGTTGCAGCATTTACCATCAGCTCCAAGCTTGCCAGCATCTATCTTATTGCTGTTATTATCCTTGTGATCGTGATGCTGTTTGTTATGACAAGAGCAACCAGATACTTCAAGCAGGTATTCCAGAAGTACGATCAGCTCAATGAGAGTGTTCAGGAAAATGTATCAGCTATCAGAGTAGTTAAGGCTTACGTGCGTGAGGACTTCGAGAACAAGAAGTTCAAAAAAGCTGCTGAGAATATCTACAACATGTTTGTTAAGGCCGAGATGAATGTGGTATTCATGAGCCCATTTATGACAGCTACCGTTTATACCTGTATTCTTCTGGTGAGCTGGTTTGGTGCGCACATGATCGTTGGCGGAGAGCTTACAACTGGTCAGCTAATGAGTCTTTTGACTTACTGCATGACAATCCTCATGAACCTGATGATGCTTGCTATGATCTTTGTCATGCTCACAATGGCGTCAGCTAGTGGCAAGCGTATCGCAGAAGTTATTGAGGAAAAGAGCTCCATCACTAATGGAAGTAATCCTATCATGGAAGTTAAGGACGGAAGCATTTCTTTTGACCATGTTGAGTTTGCATATAACGAGGATTCAGAGGAGCCTGTATTAAAAGACATAAATCTTGAGATCAAGTCTGGTGAGACCATCGGTATCATCGGCGGAACAGGTTCTGCCAAGTCTTCACTGGTTAACCTTATCAGCAGACTTTACGACGTATCAAACGGCTCTGTTAAGGTTGGCGGTGTAGATGTCAGAGAATATGATCTTGAAACTCTTAGAGATCAGGTATCAGTAGTTCTTCAGAAGAACGTTCTTTTCTCAGGAACAGTTCTTGATAATCTTCGCTGGGGTGACAAGAATGCCACAGAGGAAGAGTGCAAACGTGCATGCCAGATGGCCTGCGCCGATGAATTTATAGATAAGATGCCAGATGGCTACAACACTGTGATCGAGCAGGGCGGAGCCAACGTATCTGGCGGACAGAGACAGAGACTTTGTATTGCCAGAGCGCTTCTTAAAAAGCCTAAGATCCTCATTCTGGATGATTCAACAAGTGCTGTTGATACTAGTACAGATGCCAAGATCAGAAAGGCATTTGCAGAGGAAATACCTGGAACAACCAAGCTTATCATTGCTCAGAGAATCGGATCTGTTCAGGGATGTGATCGCATAATTGTCATGGATGATGGTAAGATTAACGGATTTGGAACTCATGAAGAGCTTCTTGCAAGTAACGACATTTACCGCGAGGTATACGAGTCACAGACTGGTGCAAGTGGCGATGCTGATTTTGATCAGGCGGGCTGAGAGGTGATAGATTATGGCAGAAAAGTTTAATAGACGTGGAAAACCAATGCCCAAGGTAGAGAATCCTGGGAAATTGTTTAAAAGAATAATGAGCTATGTGTTTAAGTTTTATCCAGTGCACATGGTAACAATCGTAATATGTATTTTTATAACTGTATTTTCAAGTGTTCAGGGAACTCTTTTTACCAAGACACTTATTGATGATTATATCCAGCCAATGCTTGATAGTCACAGCACGGATTATGGCCCGCTTCTGGGAGCGATGGCAAGGGTTGCGGTGTTCTATGCTCTTGGTATCATTGCTGCATTTACTCAGCAGAGGGTTATGGTATTTATCAATCAGGGAACACTGAAAAGACTTCGTGAAGAACTCTTTGAGCACATGGAGAGCCTTCCTATCAAGTACTTTGATACTCACGCCCATGGCGATATCATGTCAATCTACACTAACGATATCGATACCCTGAGACAGATGATCAGCCAGAGTATTCCTCAGCTTCTTAACTCTGCGATCACTATCGTGAGCGTATTTGCATCAATGCTGGTTCTGAGTGTTCCGCTTACAATCGTTACAATCGCAATGGTTGGAGTTATGCTGTTCTGCTCAGCCAAGGCTACAGCTTCTTCTGGTAAGAACTTCGTAGCACAGCAGAAGAATATCGGAGCTCTTAACGGATTCATCGAAGAGATGATGACAGGACAGAAGGTTGTCAAAGTCTTTAACCATGAGCAGGAGAGCATCAAGAGATTTGATGAACTCAATGAAGAGCTGTTCCAGAGCGCATTTAAGGCTAATGCATATTCAGGAGCACTTGGACCTATCAATGCTCAGCTTGGTAACACAAGCTACGTACTCTGCGCTATGATCGGTGGAGCCATTGCTCTTTCTGACAGCATTGCGGTTGGCTTTACAGTAGGTGCTCTTGCCAGCTTCCTGACCTTTAACAGGAGCTTCTCAATGCCTATCAACCAGGTGAGTATGCAGTTTAACTCAATCATCATGGCTCTTGCAGGTGCTGAGCGTATCTTCAAGCTCATCGACGAGGAGCCTGAGACTGATGAAGGTTATGTAATGTTGGTTGACGCTGAGGAGAAGAACGGACAGGTAGTAGAAGCTGACCACCACACAGGAAAGTGGGCCTGGAAGCATTATCACAAGGCTGATAACACAACAACCTACCAGCCTATGGAGGGTGATGTTACCTTCAATGGCGTAGACTTCGGATATACAGATGAGAAGATGGTTCTGCATGATATCGTTCTTCATGCTCATCCAGGTCAGAAGATTGCCTTTGTCGGCTCAACTGGTGCAGGTAAGACAACTATTACCAACCTGATCAACAGATTCTATGATATTCAGGATGGTAAGATCAGATACGACAATATCAATATCAACAAGATCAAGAAGGCAGACCTTAGACGTTCTCTTGGTATCGTTTTGCAGGATACACATCTTTTCACAGGAACGGTTATGGAGAATATCAGATATGGTAAGCTCGATGCCACAGATGATGAGGTAATTGCAGCAGCCAAGCTTGCTAATGCGCACAGCTTCATTAAGAGGCTCCCTGAAGGATATGACACAATGCTCACAGGTGATGGAGCTAATCTTTCACAGGGACAGCGTCAGCTTCTTGCAATTGCTCGTGCAGCCATCGCAGATCCTCCAGTTCTGATTCTTGATGAGGCTACATCTTCAATCGATACCAGAACAGAGAAAATCGTTCAGGATGGTATGGACAAGCTCATGAAGGGCAGAACAACCTTCGTGATTGCTCACAGACTTTCAACAGTCCGCAACAGTGACTGCATCATCGTTCTTGAGCAGGGACGCATTGTGGAGCAGGGAACTCACGACGAACTCATTGCCAGAAAGCAGAGATACTACCATCTCTATACCGGCATGAAGGAAGAGGGAGTTACAGCATAAAAATATCAGGAATCTCACAGATAATTATTATCTGTGAGGTTCTTTTTTTGTTGTACAACTGCCTCTTAATGGCTGTATAATGGTTGTGTATTGTGTAGGTAACACATGCGAAGGTAAACATATTCACAACGTAGGGGACAATAGGAGGAATCTTGTATGAAAAAACTTTCAGTAAAAACAATTGTTGCAATTGGTATCGGTGCAGCTCTTTTCTTTGTACTTGGCAGATTTGTAGCTATTCCAAGTCCTGTACCTAATACTAATATTTCAATCCAGTATGGCCTTCTTGCATTTATCGCAGCTGTATTCGGACCTGTTGCTGGTGCACTTGCAGGACTTATCGGTCACTTCTTCATCGACTTCAGCTATGGCTGGGGAGTATGGTGGAGCTGGGTTATCGCTTCTGCTGTATTTGGATGCCTTATGGGCGTTGCTACAATGCGCCTTAAGATTGACGAGGGCGAGTTCGGCACTAAGGGAATCATCACCTTCAACGTAGGCCAGGCTATTGCTCATGTTGCTGCATGGGTTGGTGTTGCACCTATTCTCGATATTCTCATGTATCAGGAGCCTGCTAACAAGGTATTCGTTCAGGGCGTAACTGGAGCTATCATCAATATCATCACAACAGCAATCGTTGGAACACTTGTATGCCTTGCATACTCCAAAGCTATTCCTAAGAAGGGCAGCCTTAAAGAGGAAAATTGAGCGATTTATTTATGAACGACGTAATTATTGAATTTAATGATCTTGGATTTCAGTATAGAGCGCAGGCCAAACCTACGCTCTATAATATTAATCTGACAATTAGAAAAGGTGAGAAGATTCTCATCGCAGGCCCATCAGGCTGCGGCAAATCTACCATGGCAAGCCTTATCAACGGACTAATTCCATTTTCCTACAAGGGAGAGATTACGGGATCTCTTTTGATAAAAGGAAAAGAATCAAGGGAAATGTCCATGTTTGATATCTCACATATCGTGGGAACAGTGCTCCAGGATAGTGATGCCCAGTTTGTTGGTATGACCGTGGCTGAGGATCTTGCTTTTGCGCTTGAAAACGACTGTATTCCTCAGGACGAGATGAAGAACAGGGTAAAAGAGGTGGCGCAGATACTGAATCTTGACAGCGTGCTTCGCCATGCACCATCTGAGCTTTCTGGTGGACAGAAACAGCGCGTATCAGTTGGCGGAGTAATGGCCAGTGATGTAGAGCTGTTCCTGTTTGATGAGCCCCTGGCTAACCTCGATCCTAAGACGGGCAAGCAGGCTATAGAGCTTATCGATGACCTTCAGAAGAGGACTGGCGCTGCGGTTATCATAATCGAGCATCGTCTGGAGGATGTGCTCCATAGACCTGTTGACAGGATAGTTCTCATGAATGAGGGCCGTATTGTATCTGATACCGCTCCCGATGAGCTGTTATCATCAGAAAACCTTGCAAACTGTGGCGTCAGAGAGCCTCTGTATCTTACTGCGCTTAAATATGCCGGCGTAGATATAAAGGCTGAAATGCACCCGGCATCTCTGGATGAGCTTACTTTATCTGAAGCTGATAAGAGCAAGGTCAGGGCATTTTTTGAGCAGAATAATAAGGCAAAAGAAAAGGTGGATAGCGAAGAGCTTCTGACTGTCAGAGACCTTTCTTTTACCTATGAAAAGACAAATAAAAAGACTCTTGAGGATATAGCAGCATCCATCCAAAAGGGTGAGATGGTGGCTGTCGTCGGCACTAACGGCGCCGGTAAATCCACATTTTCCAAGGTTGTCTGCGGAATGGAAAAAGAGGATAGCGGAGAAATTCTCTTTAATGGTGAGGATTTCAGGACTCTTTCCATCAAGGAGCGAGCCGAGCATGTGGGCTATGTCATGCAGAACCCCAATCAGATGATCTCCAAGGTTATGATATTTGATGAAGTTGCCATGGGCCTTAGACTTCGCGGAGTTCCTGAGGATGAGGTTAAGACCAGAGTTGAGAAGGCACTTGAGATCTGTGGCCTTTACAAGATGCGCAACTGGCCGATTTCAGCTCTTAGTTATGGCCAGAAAAAGAGAGTAACAATCTGCTCTATTCTGGTGCTGGAGCCGGAGCTTATGATCCTGGATGAGCCTACAGCAGGTCAGGATTACAGGAACTACACGAGAATCATGGAATTCCTTAAGAGCCTCAATGACAGGGGAATTACCATTGTTATGATCACCCACGACATGCACCTTATGCTGGAGTATGCGGACAGGAGCATTGTCTTTAACGGGGGAAGGATAATAGCAGATAAGAGCTGTGCTAAGGTTCTGACAGATACAGATATTGTCGACAAGGCGAGCCTTAAGGAAACCAGTCTTTATCTCCTGGCAGGACTCTGCGGAATATCAGATGGAACTGCCTTTGTTCAGGGCTTTATAGATTACGAGAGGGAAAACGTCAGGAAATGAATAATCTCTTTAACTATATAGAAAAAGAATCACCTATACATGGACTTACAGGGGCTACCAAGCTTGTATGCCTGCTTCTATGGAGTCTTGCAGCTATGACAACCTATGACACCAGACTGCTTCTTGTTCTGGCTGTTCTTGGCATAGCTCTTTTCCCTATAGGCAGAATCGGAGTTAAGGATGTGTCATTTATGCTGTGGTTTACTCTGGTATTCCTGGTGCTGAACACAGTGCTGGTATATCTTTTCTCTCCTCAGCATGGAACGGAGGTTTACGGTACCTGTACGTATTTGTTCGGACTGTCAGGGCACTATGCGCCAACAGCTGAGCAGCTCTTTTTCCAGCTCAATTATATTCTCAAGTACTTTGCGACTATTCCATTTGTGTTACTGTTTGTTTGCACCACCAATCCAAGCGAATTTGCAGCATCTCTTAATAAGATTGGAGTGAGCTATTCTGTTTCTTATTCTGTAGCTCTGGCCCTTCGCTATATTCCTGATATTCAGAAGCAGTATCATGAGATTAGTCAGGCATCTCAGGCAAGGGGCGTTGAGCTTAGTAAAAAAGCTTCTCTTGTAAGCAGACTTAAGTCGGCTTCTGCGATTCTGGTGCCACTTATTCTCAGCAGTATGGACAGAATTGAGATCATATCTAACGCCATGGAGCTTAGATGCTTTGGTAAGAATAAAAAGAGAACCTGGTACATGGCCCAGAAATTCAAAGCGCTGGACTATGTGAGCATGATCGTGTGCGCACTTCTTCTGGTGGCTTCACTTACACTGACGCACCTGAACGGCAGCAGGTTCTATAATCCGTTTATACATTGATATAAATGATCGAAATGGCTATGAAATACTTTATGATAAACGAGAAATACGTTTGATAGTGATGTACAATAATAGAACTGACATGAAATTGTCAGACAACTATTATTGCAGGGGTATGCAAAAAGATTAAAGGAGGGTAATTCAAAATGGCAGATCGTATCGTATTAAACACCGTGTCATACCACGGCTCAGGGGCAATCAAGGAGATCGTTGGTATCGCACAGAACAAGGGATTTAAGCATGTGTTTGTTGCTTCAGATCCAGACCTTATCAAGTTTGGGGTAACTGCTAAGGTCACAGATCTTTTGGACGAGGCTAAGATTCCTTATACCGTTTATTCCAACATTAAGCCTAATCCAACTATTGAGAACGTTCAGAGTGGTGTTAAGGCATTCAAGGAGTGCGGAGCAGATTCTATCATCACTATCGGTGGTGGTTCTTCTATGGATACAGCCAAGGCTATTGGCGTAATCATCACAAACCCTGAGTTTGAGGATGTAAGATCTCTTGAGGGCGTTGCTCCTACCAAGAATCATGCAGTTCCTACAATTGCAGTTCCTACAACAGCCGGAACAGCTGCTGAGGTTACTATCAACTACGTTATCACAGATGTTGAGAAAAAGCGTAAATTCGTTTGCGTAGATACTAACGATATTCCTGAAGTTGCTATCGTTGATCCAGATATGATGAGCTCAATGCCTAAAGGACTTACAGCTTCCACAGGTATGGATGCTCTTACACACGCTATCGAAGGCTATACAACAAGAGGCGCATGGGAGCTCACAGATATGTTCCATCTTGAGGCTATCAAGCTCATCGGTGCGAACCTTCGCGATGCTGTAGAGAACAAGCCAGAGGGAAGAAAAGGAATGGCTATGGCTCAGTACATCGCAGGAATGGGCTTCTCAAATGTAGGTCTTGGAATTGACCACGCTATGGCTCATACTCTTTCAGCATATTACGATACACCTCATGGTGTTGCATGTGCTATGTTCCTTCCAATCTCCATGGAATTCAACCGTGACTTCACAGGCGAGAAGTACAGAGAGATTGCAAGAGTTCTCGGAGTTAAGGGTGTTGATGAGATGTCTCAGGAAGAGTATCGTGACGCAGCAATCAATGCTGTTAAGCAGCTCTCAAAGGATGTTGGAATCCCAGAAAAGAACGAGAAGATTCGCGAAGAGGATCTTGATCAGCTTGCAACAGACGCTCTTGCAGATGCTTGCTATCCTGGAAACCCAAGAGAAGCAACTAAAGAGCAGGTTATCGAAATGTTTAGAATGTTGATGTGATTAGTAGCATAACGTCCTGGTGAGTTACCAGTAAAACTGAATTAAATGTAAATTGTCCGCGCTGCATATGATATGTGGCGCGGATTTTTTTGTTGCAATATCGAAGGGTAATTGATATATTATTGATGCACTGTATTCGAATAGTTCGAAACGGTAGCTTTTTTATTCAAAAGGAGAATTGAATATGGATAACATGACAATGCTTGGCCGCAAGACTGAAGAGAAGTCAGCCGGACTTAGCAGCAAAACTCGTTACATGGTGGAGACTGCCCTCATGATCGCAATCGTATTGATCATGGGCAACACAGTACTTGGTACTATTCCTACACCATTTCTTAAGGTTTCTATCGTAACCGTTCCAGTTGCTCTCGCAGCAATGCTTATTGGACCGACTGCAGGAATCATCTGTGGTATCGTATTTGGTTTCAACAGCTTTGCAGGCGCTCTTACAGGAGCAAGCGGAATGCTTTCAACACTTTTCACAATAAGCCCAGCAGGCGTATTTTTCACAGCAGTAGTAGCAAGATTTCTTGACGCTACAGTAGTAAGCTTTATTTTCCAGGCTCTCAAGAAGGCTGGACTTAAGCAGGCTTCTTACTATATCACTGGCGCTCTTATGCCACTTTTCAACACAGTATTTTTCATGGGCTCACTTTGCCTGTTCTTCTATAACACAGACTATGTACAGGGACTTGTTGCCAAGTACAACGCAGCTAACCCATTTGCATTCGTAATCGCTATGGTTGGCGTTCAGGCTACTGTAGAGGCTGTTATTGGATGCCTCCTTGCTGGAACACTTGGTGTTCTTCTTTCTAAGGTACTTAAGAGAGCATAATATAGGATTTGTAAAATGGTATTAACCGTAGATATTGGAAATTCGAATATCGTAATTGGGGCTTGGGATAACAATGCCCTACAGTTTACAGGCAGGATTCAGACCAGAAGAGACTATACTGAGGATGAACTTATGACTTCTTTTGAGGAGTTACTCGGTGACATCCAATCGAATATGACTTCAGATACCGATGAGAAATCTGATGATCATAAGTTTGCCTGCGCCTATGAGGGGGCGATTTTGTCTTCTGTTGTGCCTGAAATAACTAACATTATAATAAATGTACTTGAGAATATAACAGGGAAGAGGCCTCTATTAATGGGGCCTTTTCTTCATACAGGGGTGGATATTTCAGATTATGCCCCTGGTGCCATCGGAACAGACAGGATAGTAGATCTGTCTGCGGCTCTTGCAATGTACGGCGCACCTGTTATGGTGTGCGACCTTGGAACCTGCACCACCATCACGGTGGCAGGGGGCTTAGATTCTGAAGATATGAATTCAGATGATGGATATGATAAATCAGGCAAGAGATATATGGGCAAGCTTATTGGCGGAATGATCTGCCCTGGAGTGCAGCTGTCTCTTGATGCTGAGGCCCAGCGTGCTTCGCAGCTTCCACAGTTAACTGCCGGCAAGGTAGATCCTCTTTTGGGAAAAGATACAGCGTCCAATATGATGTCCGGAGCAGTGGCTGCTACAGGACTTATGTTGTCTGAGCTGGCTGACAGGCTTATGGATGGACAATCTACAGGCATGGAGATTGGAACATTGCCTGATCTTAAAGTGGTCATTACAGGAGGTCTTGCCCAATATGTAATACCATGGATCAAGTGCAGCGCAGAAGTCCATTACGAGCAGGAACTGCTCCTGCGAGGACTCTACGAGATATACTGCTGCAACAGCTGTAAATGATAATTGGAAAGAGAATATAAGTATAGATTTATACTAATATATAGATTAAAGAGGTAATACAATGCTGAAAGGAAAAAACATATTACTGGGAGTGACTGGTGGAATAGCTGCATACAAGTCAGCTGATCTTGCATCCAGGCTGATCAAGCAGCATGCAAATGTAGATGTGATCATGACTGAGAATGCAACACAGTTCATTACGCCACTTACATTTGAGGCTCTTACTCATAACAGATGTGTCACAGATACCTTTGATAGAAATCACCCATGGGAAGTGGAACACATTGCTCTTGCTGATAAAGCGGATGTACTGGTAATAGCGCCTGCGACAGCAAATTGTATTGCCAAGATTGCATGTGGACTGGCAGATGACATGCTGACAACGACAGCGCTTGCCTGCGACTGTACCAAGATAATAGCACCAGCCATGAATACCAAGATGTATGAAAATCCTGTAACACAGAGAAATCTCAATACACTTAAGGAACTTGGCTATATTATAGTAACTCCAGGAGATGGTTATCTTGCTTGCGGAACAGTTGGTAAGGGCAGAATGGAAGAGCCGGTTAACATTGTTGATGCCATAATTCATGAGATTGCATGCCCCAAGGATATGACAGGACTTAATGTCCTTGTGACAGCTGGTCCAACAAGAGAAGCTATTGATCCAGTCAGATATATCACCAATCATTCAACCGGAAAAATGGGTGTGGCACTTGCCAAGGCTGCAGCCTGTAGAGGTGCTAATGTAACTCTGGTAGCAGGACCTATTGATATAGATATCCCATCATATGTGAGTGTTGTGCGAGTATCATCAGCTCAAGAGATGTTTGATGCTGTCACAACAAGGTCTGATGAGCAGGATATCATCATCAAAGCCGCTGCAGTAGCAGATTACACACCTGAGACAGTAGCGGATGATAAGATCAAGAAATCTGATAATGACAGTGATCTTTTTATTAAGCTTGCAAGAACTCAGGATATCCTCGCATGGCTCGGTGAGCACAAGAAGAATGATCAGCTTCTCTGTGGCTTTTCCATGGAAACAAGAGATATGCTGGAGAATTCCAGAAAGAAATTAGCCAAGAAAAACCTCGATATGATCTGTGCAAATAACGTTAAGGTTGAAGGCGCAGGTTTTGGTGTGGACACTAACGTAATTACTATCATCACCAAAGAAAAAGAAACTGAGCTGGAACTGATGAGTAAGAATGATGCAGCTCACTGTATCCTGACACAGTTACTGGAACTGAAATAATCTATAACTTGTAACGGCAACATGACTTGAGACAGGGGGTAGTAAAAGTGAAAGTATTTATGATAGGGGGTACAGGTCTCCTTGGAAGCGAGGCAGCAAGGGTACTTATTGAAAGAGGTCACGAAGTAGTGAGCGTGGCTCTTCCTCCATTGCCAACGGGGGCAGTCCTTCCGCCAGAAATGAAAATAGAGTATGGCAACTACCTTGAGATGAGCGACGATGATATCAGAGGATATATGCAGGGCTGCGATGGATTTGTATTTGCAGCAGGAGTAGATGAGCGAGTAGAAGGACCGGCGCCTATCTATGATCTGTTCAAAAAATATAATATCGATCCGCTTAACAGGCTTCTTACAATAGCAAAAGAGTGTGGTGTCAAACATGTTGCTATATGTGGCTCATACTTTGCTTACTTTGCCAAAGTCAGAAAAGAATTGGAACTGACTAAGTGGCATCCATATATTAGAAGCCGTATAGATCAAGAGAATGCAGCACTTTCTTTTGCTGATGATAATTTTGATGTGGCTGTTTTGGAGCTTCCTTACATATTTGGAACACAGCCTGGAAGAAAGCCGGTATGGGTATTCCTGGTAGAGCAGCTTCGTGCAATGAAAGGAGCTACTTTTTATCCAAAGGGCGGTACGACAATGGTAACTGTTCACCAGGTGGGCGAAGCTCTTGCTGGGGCTATCGAGTACAACAAGGGTGGTAATGCTTATCCTATAGGCTATTACAACATGACCTGGAAAGAGATGCTTGGAATCGTGCATAAGTACATGGGATGTCCAGATAAAAAGATTATTACTATTCCCACATGGATGTACGCTATAGGCATTAGAAATATTCTTAAGGAGCAAAAGAAAAAAGGGATTGAAGGTGGTCTTAACCTGAGTAAATTTACAGACCTTCAATGTGCAAAACTTTTTATAGATAAGGAACTTGGATGTGACAAACTGAAAGTTACACCAGATGATATAGATGCGGCTATTGGTGATTCAATAAAGCTTTGCATTGATGTAATTGATGGCAAGGCGGAGGTTATCGGAATGAGAGGAGAATGACAATGTCTATGAAAAGAAAAGTCGTTTTCATGACAGGTGCTGGTGGCGGAATGGGTTCTGAGAGCTTTATACAGATGCTTCCAGATCTGGGAAACCTTTATGACCTTGTTATTCTTGTAAGAGATAGTCAAAAGAATCATGATCTTTTTGATAGATATGAGAAGACTCAGGGACTGAAGATAGTTTATGGAGACCTTCTAAATCAGGAAGATGTGGAGAAGTGCGTGTCCATGTCCGATATGGTTCTGCACATAGCTGCTTTTGTCTCGCCTGCGGCAGATTATTACCCAAAGAAAGCTATGGAGAATAATTATGGCTCAGTAGTAAACATAATAAATGCCATAAAAAAGTTTGGTAAGCAGGATAACTATAAATTTGTGTACATAGGAACGGTTGCAGAGACTGGAGACAGAATGCCGCCTATTCATTGGGGAAGAGTAGGTGATCCAATAAAGCCCAGCATGTTTGACTACTATGCAGTTTCCAAGGTTGCAGCAGAGCGCTATGTGATAGAGAGCGGATTATCCTACTGGGTATCACTCAGGCAGACTGGGATCATAGGCCCGGCAATGGCCAAGATTCGCGATGCGATACAATTTCATAACTGCCTGTTTAATGTGCTTGAGTATGTTTCCGACAGAGACAGTGGAAGAGCTATGAGAAATCTGGCCGCGTTTGATGCGGATGGAAGTCTCCCGGAAGATTTTTGGTGTCATATCTATAACGTTGGAGGCGGAAAGAGCTGCAGAGTCAGCACCTGCCAGATGTATCAGGAATTGTACGGGATTCTGGGCTTTAAGAGTCTTGACCCGGTTGTGGATCCTAAGGTTTATGCTACCAGGAACTTCCATGGTCATTTTTATCTTGATTCTGACAAGCTTGAAAAGTACCTTCACTTTAGAAGCGATTCCATGCAGTATTTGTATGATGCTTACCTTAAGGAACTTGGAGGGGCTGTTACGGCGGCTAAGCTGATCACCAAGTTGCCCGGCGGGCAAAAGCTTATGGGAAATATTATTAAGTCGTCTTCCAAGAAAGACCTTGTTTCTGAACATGGTACTAAGCGCTGGATAGATGAGAATATAGAAGACCACATAGAAGCATATTGGGGAAGCAAAAAAGCATATGACATGATTCCAGACAAACTCAGTCAGATGGAGGCATTTACGGATTGGGATAAGGTAGTGCACATAGATCATGGATATGATGAGAGTAAACCTGAGTCAGAGCTTACATTGGAAGATATGAAGGGAGCTGCCGAGTTTAGAGGTGGTTCCTGTGATTCAAAAGAGATGACGAAGGGCGACTGGAAAACACCGCTTGAGTTTACCTGTCAGTTTGGTCATCACTTTAAGGGAAGTCCCAGACTTATTTTGGAGGGCGGCCACTGGTGCGATGAATGTGAGAGAAAGTCATGGAACTATGGCATGAGAGCCAAAAAAGACAAATTTTTTGCGCAGGTATGGAATCCGCTTCATGATGAAAGCGAGATTAGGGAGTATCCCAAAATAGTAAACGAGTTTACGGGGAAGTGAAAACATATTTTTGAGGGAGGAATTATGCAGCAATACGAAAAAGAGCATCGCGCACTTGTACTGGATAATGCAGCTGAATGCACAGTTCTTTTGAAGACCGATGGTAAATTTCCACTAGGTAAGCCTGGCAAGCTTGCTGCCTACGGCGCAGGAGTCAGATATACCGTTATGGGTGGAACGGGATCTGGGGAAGTAAATACAAGGTTTTCATATACGATCGAGCAGGGGCTTGAGGAAGCAGGCTTTCAGATCACTACAGGCAAGTGGCTTGATGAGTATGATATTGTCAGGCAGGAAGCCAGGAAGGCCTTCTATAAGTCTCTTAGAAAAGAAGCCAAGGAAAAGCGTGAAAATCCGATCATGTACACCATGGGCAAAGAAATGAAGGAACCTTGGCATGAGCTTACTATAGAAAAAGACGGTGATACCGCTATCTATGTTCTTGCCCGTAATTCAGGAGAGGGGAGCGATAGGAGCACACAGCCAGGGGATGTAAGGCTCGCGGAAGCTGAAATCAGGGATATCCTTGCTCTTAACAAGTTGTACGACAGATTCATGCTGGTACTTAATGTTGGCGGCGTAGTGGATCTTTCTCCTGTCATGGAGGTTTCCAACATTCTCTTATTATCTCAGCTGGGAATAGACAGTGGCAGAATTCTTGGTGATATTCTGACGGGTAAAAGAAATCCATCAGGCAAGCTTTCTACGACCTGGGCCAAGTGGGAAGACTACAGCAGTGAAGGAACCTTTGGCGATTGGAATGATACATATTACAACGAAGGCATTTATGTAGGCTATAGATATTTTGACTCTTTTGGCAAAAAGCCACTGTTTCCTTTTGGTTATGGTCTGTCCTATACAGAATTTCAATATATGACAGAAACTGTAGCCGCAGATAAGGATATGGTGACAGTTAAAGCTAAGGTGACTAACACCGGCAGTGCTGAAGGTAAGGAAGTAATGCAGGTCTACGTATCACTTCCTGATGGTAAGCTCGATAAGGCATATCAGGAGCTTGCAGGTTTTGCCAAGACAAGCTTATTAAAACCAGGCGCAAGTGAGATAGTAACTATAAGCTTTAGACTATCAGACCTTTCCTCCTATGACGAGGAAATGCAGCGCTACATATTGGAAAAAGGTGAATATATCATAAGAGTAGGTAACAGCTCTGATAATACTGTAATTGCTGCAGTAGTTACGCTTGATGAAAATGCGGTCACATTGAACGCAAAGAACTGTCTTGGAAAATCAGGTTTTGTCGACATGAAATCCAGTAAAAGAGAAAGAGCTAAGATTCCGGCTCTTGCAAAAAGACTTAGGATTTCTGCCAAAGATATAGAGTCGGAGACAGTAGAGTATGACAAAGAGCCTGTGATCGATCCAAGGGCGAGTGCTCTTAGCGATAAAGAGCTCGCTTTACTTGCTATTGGTAATTTCAGTCCTGATCAGAAGGGACTTAGCATCGTTGGAAATGCAGCTACTCATGTTGCAGGGGCAGCAGGTGAAACTACATCCCAGCTTGAAGATAAGGGAATACGGCCTGTTATCATGGCAGACGGACCAGCGGGACTTAGACTTGCCAAGGAATATTATGAAGACGGCAAGGGTGCTCATGATGCTAGCGGAGTAGGCATGATACCAGAGAGTATGCTTGAAGCAATGAATCCTGTTGTTAGATTCCTTGCCGGAATGCTTGTAGGCGGCAAGAAGCCTCCTAAGGGTGCTACTATCAAGGAACAGTATGCTACCAGAATCCCTATAGGCACAGCTATAGCCCAGAGCTTTAATACTGAGCTTGCGAGGAAGCTTGGGGATATGGTTGGAAGCGAGATGGAGCAGATGAAGGTAGATCTTTGGCTTGCACCTGCCCTTAACATTCACAGGAGCATCCTGTGTGGCAGAAACTTTGAGTACTACTCAGAAGATCCTCTCTTATCCGGACTTATGGCAGCAGCTATCACGGAAGGCGTGCAGAGCCATAAGGGATGCGGCACTACGATTAAGCACTATGCTGCTAATAATGCAGAGACGAACAGATACTGCAACAACAGTCATGTAAGTGAACGAGCTATGCGTGAGATATATTTAAGAGGTTTTGGCATCTGTGTCAGAAAAGCTCAGCCAGCTGCAGTGATGACCAGCTATAATCTCCTAAATGGTATCCATACCTCTGAGCATAGAGG
>JAEEGF010248660.1_pt1 | contig 19255 bp, 20 predicted proteins | sample 9134171 | NCBI WGS metagenome assembly JAEEGF01 (sample SAMN16246542, study PRJNA631951) | gut metagenome | biome: gut microbiome; feature: rumen; material: AP-attached | host: Bos | place: Iran: Karaj | collected 2018-10
GTTGGCGCGATTCGGTATGCGAACCGCTTTCGTGTTGGAGATTTGATTATCACCGGGCGCGGCGGCGGTTCCATGGAAGACCTTTGGGCATTTAACGACGAGCGCGTCGCGCGAGCGATTTTCGATTCTGAGCTGCCGGTAATCTCCGCCGTCGGCCATGAGCCGGATGTTACGATTTCTGATTATGTTGCTGATCTTCGGGCGGCAACGCCATCCAACGCTGCTGAGCTTGCGGTTCCGGATCAGGCGGATGTACGTGAAGCTCTGAGCAGTCTGCACTCCCGTATGGAGCATGCACTCCGGCGGCAGCTGACAGAAGGTGCAAATCGCCTGAAGGATCTCTCCGGACGCAAGGTGCTTACGAGCCCGACTGCGTATCTGGACTTCAAACGAATGGAACTGGATCGTCTTCAAAGCAGAATGGTTTCCGTCAGTGAGGGTTGGCTCGCGGCACGGTGTCAGCAATTCGGAAAAACAGCAGCGGCGCTGGATGCCATGAGCCCGCTAAAGGTGTTGGCGCGCGGGTATGCTGTGGCAACGAACGAGAAAGGTATCATCATCAGATCCGTTGCTGATGCATCAGAAGGAGAGAAACTCCGGCTTCGCGTGACAGACGGCATGCTTCACTGTCGTGTGGAAGCGGATGATCTTTGAACAGGAGAATACAATTATGGCAAAGAAAACACTTTCATTTGAAGAGTCCATGCAGCGTTTAGAGGAGATTGTCCGACTGCTGGAGCGCGGCGATGTGCCATTGGAAGCGTCTCTGGCGCTGTTTGAAGAAGGCTCCGGTTTGATTGCACAATGCAGCAAGCTGCTTGACAGCGCAGAGCAGAAGGTGATTAAGCTGAAAAAGGGGAGCGACGGAAAGCCGGTGGAACTGCCCTTTGAATCGGAGGAATAAAGAGATGGGTTTTCAGAACAGCTATCAGCAGGACAAGGAAAGAATTGACCAGGCGCTCTCATCTTACTTTGCGGATTCTGCCGCGCCGTATCACCGCCTGCTGGAATCCATGCACTACTCTTTGACCGCCGGTGGAAAACGTCTGCGCCCGGTTTTGGTGCTTGCGTTCTGCCGTGCCTGCGGAGGAGATGTCGAAAAAGCGCTGCCGGTTGCCTGCGCGCTTGAGATGGTACACACGTATTCTTTGATCCATGATGATCTGCCATGCATGGATAATGACGATCTGCGACGCGGAAAACCGACCAATCATGTGATTTACGGCGAGTGCACGGCGACGCTTGCGGGAGATGCGCTTCAGGCAGAGGCGTTTCGCACCATTCTGGAATCCGATCTTCCGATCTCTGCGCGTGCGGAGGCCGCCAGACTGCTTTCGGAAGCCGCTGGAATACACGGCATTTGCGGCGGGCAGCAGTTGGATATGGAGGGAGACGGAAAGCGCCTGACACGTCAGGAATTGATCGAAATACATACCCGGAAGACGGCCGCGATGATTCGCGCTGCCTGCCTTATGGGCATTGCCTGCGGAAACGGCACGGAACAGCAGGTCTGTGCAGCGGAAACTTATGCACAGGCTCTCGGTCTGGCATTTCAAATTCGAGATGACATGCTGGATGTGATCAGCACGAATGAGGAACTCGGAAAGCCCATTGGCTCAGATGAGCAGGAGCAAAAAACTACGTTTATGTCGCTGTATGGTCTTGCGCATTGTGAGCGTGAGGTGCATGAGCTGACTGAGCAGGCAGCGCAGGCTGTCAGCAGCGTGTTTCCGAATGCGGAGTTTCTGCAGCAGCTTGCCCGCTCCCTTGAGACCAGAAGAAATTAAACAGAATCGTTCGTTGAAAAGTCAAAAAGCGCCGACTTCTCTTGTAAAAGTCGGCGCTTTTTGCTATAGTATATTAATATATTATGTGTGTGTATACACATTCTGATGAATATTTTGTGATGATGAGGTTATCGTTTTGAATATACTCGATCAAATTCATAATCCATCCGATTTAAAAAAGCTGCCGGACGCTCAGCTTCCGCAGTTATGCCAGGAAATACGTTCCTTTCTGGTACAGAGCGTCTCCAAAACCGGCGGTCATTTGGCGTCCAACCTCGGCGTTGTCGAACTGACGGTTGCTCTGCATCGCGTGTATGATACCAGCCGGGATCGGCTGCTGTTTGATGTTGGACATCAGAGCTATGTGCATAAAATCCTGACAGGCCGCAAGGATGCGTTTCATACGCTGCGTCAGTACGGCGGCATTGCCGGATTTCCAAAACCATCTGAAAGTGTACACGATGCGTTTATTGCCGGGCATGCCTCTACGGCAATTTCCACTGCGCTCGGTATGGCCAGAGCCAGAACCCTTCTGAAAGCGGATTATGATATCGTGGCGCTCATTGGTGATGGCGCTCTGACCGGTGGTCTTGCTTATGAAGGCCTGCAGGACGCCGGGCAAAGCGGAGAGCCAATGGTCATCATTTTAAATGACAACGGTATGTCTATTCACGAAAACGTCGGCGGCATGGCGACGCTATTATCCAAGCAGCGGGTAAAACCTGGTTATTTGCGTTTCAAGCGCTTTTATCGTGAGACAGTCGGAAAAGTCAAACCGCTCTATCGTGCGCTTCATACCGTTAAAGAGAACGTGAAGGACTCTGTTTTGCCGGATAATATGTTCGACGACATGGGTTTTTATTACATTGGGCCTGTGGACGGACATAATATTTCGGAACTGGAGCGTATGCTTCGCTGGGCGCGGGATTTGCGGCAGCCGGTGATTCTGCATGTGGTGACACAGAAGGGCAGAGGCATTTCTTATACTGAGGCTGCGCCTGAGAAATATCATGGCGTCGGAGCATTTGATCCTGTCACGGGAGATCTTCCGGCGAAAAAGAATGATTTCTCCAAGATTTTTGGAGAAACCATGCTTGAGCTTGCGGCAGAACAGCCGAAGCTTGTCGGCATTACGGCGGCCATGGCAAGCGGAACCGGCCTTGAAGCGTTTGCGGCTCGGTATCCAGAACGTTTTTTTGATGTTGGTATAGCCGAAGGGCATGCCGTTACAATGGCTTCCGCCATGGCAAAGCAGGGGCTCACGCCGGTGTTTGCGGTCTATTCCAGCTTTTTGCAGCGTGGCTATGATATGCTGCTGCACGATGTGTCGATTCAAAATCTCCATGTTGTGCTTGCAGTGGATCGCGCAGGAATCGTTGGGAATGACGGCGACACGCATAATGGCGTCTTTGACGTCGGATATCTTGGTTCTGTGCCGGGGATGACGATTTTTACGCCGGCGAATTTTGCTGAGCTTCGGTATTTTCTCCGAAAAGCGGTCTTTGAAGTGAAGGGACCGGTTTCTGTCCGTTATCCTCGTGGCGGTGAAGGAGAATACCAGGCACTCCGCACAGAAGCAGCGGCCAAGCTGCAAAGCGGCGATGATATCACACTGGTCACCTATGGTATTCTGACCAACGAGGCAGTTCAGGCTGCCAGGGTTTTGGAGCAGCGTGGGATTCATGTTGATCTGTTTAAAATGGGGCAGATCCTGCCGTTGGAAGCGGAGCCTGTGCTGGAATCTCTTCGCAAGACCGGAAAGCTGCTAGTCGTGGAAGAGGTTTGTTCGATCGGCAGTCTAGGAAGGCGTCTTCTCTATGAAGCGGAGTCTGCCGGCATCTGTCTGCAGGCTTACAGGCTGCTGGATCTGGGAGAGGGGCTGGTCCCGCACGGGGACACGAAGCTTCTCTGGAAGCAGTATGAGCTGGATGCAGCATCTCTTATTCATCTTGCCGAAGAATTGTGCAGACAGTCGGAGGCGGGCGAATGAAGAAAGTTCGTTTGGATCAGCTTGTCTTTGAACTCGGTCTTGCAGAGAGTCGGGAACGTGCCAAAACCACGGTTATGGCGGGTTTGGTCTATGTCAATGGACAGAAATCGGACAAGCCCGGTACGCAGGTTTCACCGGATGCAAAAATTGAAGTACGCGGTGACGCGCTTCCATATGTCAGCCGCGGCGGTTTTAAGCTGGAGAAAGCACTCAAGGTGTTTCCGGTGGATCCGACCGGACTCACCTGTATTGACTGCGGCGCATCTACCGGCGGTTTTACGGATGTGCTTTTGAAAAACGGTGCGGCAAAGGTCTATGCTGTCGACGTCGGTTACGGTCAGCTTGCGTGGAGTCTGCGCAATGATCCGCGCGTGATTTCCATGGAGCGCACCAACGTGCGCTATCTGACTGCAGAGCAGATCCCGGAGCCGATTGATCTTGCAGTTATGGATCTCTCCTTTATCTCCGTGCGCTTGATTCTTCCTGCGGTCTATCCGTTATTGAAAGATAACGCACAGGTTGTCTGTCTGATCAAGCCGCAGTTTGAGGCCGGACGTGAAGAAGTCGGAAAGAAGGGCGTTGTCCGCGATCCGAAGGTTCATCTCGAAGTGCTCGAGCGGTTTTTGGATTTTGTTCCGACTGCAGGGTATACAGTAGTTGGCCTGGATTTCTCTCCGATCAAAGGGCCGGAGGGGAATATTGAATATTTGGGATATCTTCGCAAGGGCATGCATGAAGCAGCTTTTCCGGATCCTGCTGAGATCGTGAATCGGTCTCATGATAACTTAGAAAAAATCAGGTGATTGTGATGCAAAGTCATATCGTTCTGGTTACCAATCTGTTTCGCGACGCCGGTTTCGAGAAAGCTCGGCAGATTTATCACTTGCTGACGGGCGCCGGGCATGATGTTGTTGTGTCTCCGGTTTTTCTTGCGGACTGGAATCCGGAAATGCTTTCCGGAATGAAATCAGAAGAGCTGAAGGACGCGGTCGTCGACGCATCGCTCGTTGTTGTGATGGGCGGCGACGGAACCATGCTCTATGTTGCAGACGTCGTTCGCGGGAGAGAAATACCGATCATCGGAATCAATCTCGGCGGCAAGGGCTTTCTGGCAGGACTCGAGGAATCCGAAACCGAGCTGCTTCTTGACGTTGCCGACGGAAAACACACGCTCAGCCGCCGCATGATGCTGGATGTGCAGTTGATACGGGATGGTCGGTGTATCTTCTCGCAGTGCGTATTGAATGACGTGGTTATCCATGGCGTGCAGGCAGAATGCATTGGAATTCTGGCAAAATGCAACGGCTCTCCGGTAACACATTTTACCGGTGACGGTATCATTGTTGCGACTCCAACGGGGTCAACTGCCTATTCCATGTCCGCCGGCGGCCCGCTTGTGGAACCGGATAACGAGAACATCATTCTCACGCCGATTTGCCCGCACAGTATGGCGGGGAAGTCGTTTGTCCTTTTGCCGAATCGTGTGGTTACGATTGAACCGGAGCGCATCCATGACCGTCCTGCGGTTTTGCTTGCGGACGGCGGGGAAGGCGTGCCGCTTGTGAAGGGCGACTGCATCCGTATTTGCAAATCACAGAATTCCGTGCTGTTGGCCGAGACCGGCGCACGGAGCTTTTACGAAAATGCTTTTGAAAAACTGACTGGATTGTTTTGATCAGAGTGAAGGAGCTAAAACATGAAATCGAACAGACAAAATGTGATTCTCTCCATCATTGCAAAACAGAACATCGAAACACAAAATCAATTGCTTGATGCATTGGCACAGCACGGAATCCAGACTACGCAAGCAACGCTCTCCCGCGATATTAAGGAATTGCATTTGATTAAAACAATGTCTTCCAGCGGCAAGTATTGTTATGCTGCGCCTGCGGCGGAATCCAGACCGAGATATGATGACAGGCTCCGTAAGATTTTTCGCGAGAGCGTTACCTCTTATGCGGCTGCTCAGAATATTGTTGTAATCAAAACGCTTCCCGGCCTGGCCAACGGTGCTGCCGGAACATTGGACAGCATGAATGTAACGGATCTGGTCGGTACGCTTGCCGGAGATGATACGGCGCTTCTTGTTATGAAAACAAATGCCGCCGCAGAGTCGTTGTGCGAAGAGATCAAGAAAATGCTCTGATCTTTTCAAAGGTGAAATGGAATGCTTCAGGAACTACACATTGAAAATATTGCAGTCATCGAAAAAGCGGACGTGACGCTTGGATCCGGTCTCAACATCCTCACGGGTGAGACCGGCGCTGGTAAATCCATGATTGTGGATTCTCTTCAGGCGATTCTTGGCGGGCGCGTTTCGCGAGATCTGTTGCGCACCGGCGCTGAGAAGGCAGTCGTTTGTGCCACATTTGATCCGGAGCCTGCCCGTGCATGGTGTGAAGAACATGAAATCGACGTAGAAGACGAGTTGATTCTTCGCCGCCAGATTACTGCCGAGGGAAAAACAACCTGCCGTGTCTGCGGTGTTCCTGTGACGGCAGCGCAGCTGCGGGAGGTCGGGAGTCTTTTACTCGACATTCATGGGCAGAATGACGGTCAGCAGCTGCTCGACGAGCGTCAGCATCAGCGTTATCTGGATGCGTTCGGCGTTCCGGACAGTGTTCTGCAGGCATACAGCAGAGAATATCATGCATATCTGGAACTTGTCAGAGAGCAGGAAACGCTTCGTGGACTGGAGAGTGAAAAGGAACTCCTGACAGACAGCCTTCGCCATCAGATCCAAGAGCTGGAACAGGCTGAACTGAAATCCGGAGAGGAAGCGGAGCTTACGGAAAAACGTGATATGCTCCGTAATTTTGAAAAACTTTCCGAGGCGGTGGACAGCGCTTATCGGCTTCTGGAGGGCGGCGACGAGAACGCAATCTCCCTGGCTGCAGATGCGGAAAAAGAATCCATTCGCGCTGCGGCGTTTGCGTCCGAACTCGCCGAAGTCTCAAGCGTGATACATGAAGCGGTATTCTCATTGCAGGATGCGGCTGAGACGCTTCGTGATTTTCGTACGGGACTGGATTTTTCGGAAGCGGAATATGATAGGATAGAGAGCCGCCTGGCCGTGCTTCATCGATTGGAACGAAAATACCATTCAGATGAAGATGGTTTGATACGAAAGCTCGCTGAGGCCAAAGATCGACTGGATCAAATTGAGTATGCGGATGATCGTCTTCTAAAACTGGAGAAGCTGGTTACGGCCAGTGAAGCCGAGGTAAAGGCAGCCGGCGCAGCACTGTCAGATGCAAGAAGAAAAGCATCGGCAAAGCTGGAAAAACAAGTGATATCTGAGCTTCGAGACCTTGCCATGCCGGGAGTCCGTTTTCAAGTTGAACTGGCGCCGATCGGCGGCAAGCCCGGTTTCGGACCTGCGGGAACAGATGCCGTTCGTTTTTTGCTCTCTGCGAATGCCGGAGAAGCACCGGGACGAATCAGCCGCATCGCTTCCGGCGGCGAGCTCAGCCGTATTATGCTGGCGCTGAAAAACGTGTTCGCTCGACGTGATCCGGTTTCTTCCATGGTTTTCGACGAGGTGGATACCGGTGTATCCGGTGTTGCTGCGCAGCGTGTAGGAGAAAAGCTTGCGGAGCTTTCGGCTGAAAAACAAGTTATCTGCATTACCCATCTGCCGCAGATCGCTGCGATGGCGGATCAACATTATCTGATTGAAAAGCACGTTTCCGGCGGAAAAACCCGCACAACGGTTCAGCCGCTTGATCAGGACGGAGCCAGTCGAGAGATTGCCCGGCTGCATGGCGGCGACTACATAACGGATTTGACGCTGGCCAGCGCAAAGGAGCAGCTGGCAGCTGCAAAAGCGTATAAGGCTTCAATTCACAAGAGAAAGGATGCGTAATCTATGGGAGTCAAGGAAAAAGCAATTTCCCTGCACGGTGAAGGATGCAACTGTGCTCAAAGTGTGCTGTGCTCTCTGGAGGAGTACACAAATCTTCCCTTTGAAACCGCCAGGCGCGTTGCGGAAGGCTTTGGCGGCGGTGTTCGCTGCGGAGAAATTTGCGGTTCGATCACCGGCGCCGTGATGGCACTTGGCATGGTAAAGGAAAAGCCGATCAATGAAACCGTCACAACATTCACCAACGTTTTCCGCCAGAAAGAGGGCTGCGTACGTTGTCAGGAGCTTCTTGCCAAATATGGCGGAAAAGGAAACTGCAATGCCTTTATCGGTTTTTGCGCTGAAGAAATGGAAAAAATTCTGAAAGGCGAATAAAATAACCGCTCCCCCTGAATCGCGGGGAGCGGTATGTTTACAATGTAAGCTTATGCATCCGCTGCAGGTTCCGGCAGCTTGCAGACGTCGATCCATTCGACGGCATTGGAATAACGAAACAGCTCTTCCAGATTCAATTCAATGGCGCTGGAAGGACTTCCGACAGCGGGGAAGACCGTCTCAAAGCGCTGCATGGATACATCCAGATAGACCGGGATGCCCTCTTTACAGCCAAAGGGGCAAACGCCTCCGACCGGATGCCCGACGAGCTCAACCACTTCATCGGCACTGAGCATTTTTGCCTTCATATGAAATTTATCCTTAAACTTGTGGTTGTCAATGCGTGCGTCTCCGGCAGCAAGAATCAGCATGCAGCCATCTGCCGTCTTAAAAGACAGCGTCTTTGCAATGCGCGCGCCTTCTACCCCCAGCGCCTGCGCTGCGAGATCGACTGTCGCGCTGGAAACGGTAAATTCCCGCACGCGGTCTTCGATGCCTAACTGGCGGAAATAAGCTCTTCCGGCTTCAATGGACATAGTTTAACGCTCCTGTTCTTTCCGGATCCTTCCGGTTTTTGTATCTTTGCTATCTTATCCTATTGCGTTGCTTCCGTCAAGTTCTTTTCTGCGCTCCGCAGATCATGCCAAAATTCTGCTTGCGCTTTGCAGTGTTACGGTTTATAATATATCGTCTGATTTCAGGAGGAATGAACAATGATCAAAGTGGCACCTTCGATTTTGTCTGCAGATTTTTGTGCACTTGGTGATGACATTACGCAAGTTCAGGCGGGCGGCGCTGATTATCTTCACGTAGATGTGATGGACGGCGTGTTTGTGCCAAATATCTCGATTGGGATTCCTGTTGTGAAATCGGTCCGGAAACATACCGACATGTTTCTGGACGTCCATCTGATGATTACAAAGCCGCATCGCTACGTGGAGCAGTTTTGCCATGCCGGGGCAGATCTGGTTGTATTCCACGTGGAGGCAGATGAACCGCAGGATGTGCTTTCTGTAATTGATACCGTTCGACGCTGCGGGAAAAAGGTCGGCTTGGCAGTGAAGCCCAAGACGCCTGCTGAGGTCGTTTATCCATATCTTGCCCTGCTCGATTTGGTTCTCGTAATGACGGTTGAGCCGGGCTTTGGCGGACAGAAGTTCATGGCAGACATGCTTCCTAAGATTCAAGCTCTGCGGAATCATATTGATCAGAATCAGTTGGACTGTGAGCTCGAGGTAGATGGCGGAATCGACATCAACACATCTCCGCTGGTAAAATCGGCCGGTGCGAATGTTCTGGTGGCAGGCAGTGCTGTTTTCAATCAGCATGACCGAGCCGCAGCAATTCAGGCGATCCGCGAAGCTTAATAATTTATCGAACTATTCGAAAGCAGGTATCGACCATGTCCGGTTTTCCAAGTGCACTTGATAATCTGATTGACTGTTTTGCTTCTCTTCCCGGCGTTGGACGCAAAAGCGCGCAGCGCTTGGCGTTTCACGTTCTTTCTCTCCCGGACGCAGAGGCGAATGCGTTTGCAGACACAATTATCGAAGCGAAGCGTGTCATTCATCGCTGCCCGGTCTGTCAGAATCTGACGGATGAAGAGCAGTGCGCGATTTGCTCCTCTCCGAAGCGTGATCAGTCTATCATCTGCGTAGTCGCACAGCCGCGGGATGTGCTGTCTTTTGAGCGCAGCCGGGAGTATCAGGGCGTCTATCATGTGCTGCATGGCGTTCTCTCACCGATGAATCATGTAGGTCCTGATGATATCAGGATTCATGAGCTTGTGAAGCGCGTTGCGGACGGCGGCGTATCTGAGGTCATTATGGCTACGAACCCCGATACGGAAGGGGAGGCGACAGCCATGTATCTCTCCAGACTTCTCAAGCCTTTCGAGGTCAAAGTAACCCGACTGGCCTATGGTATTCCGGTCGGATCGAATCTGGAGTTTGCCGATGAAGCGACATTGCTGCGTGCGCTTTCCGGCAGAATTGAAATGTAATGAATTTGATTAAAATGTGCAGGCCTTGGGTATCAATTGAGTGTTCAGCGCTTACATACCGACCTGTGTTATAATAATAAAAGGAGTATTGAATGGCATCTAATAAACTGAAAATCATCCCGCTCGGCGGTCTTGGCGAAATCGGAAAGAACCTGACCGTATATGAGTATGGTAAAGATATTTTTCTCGTTGACTGCGGCATGGGCTTTCCGGATCAGGATCTCTATGGCGTGGATATGGTAATTCCCGACATTACCTATCTGAAAACCAACCGTAATCGCATTCGCGGCATGGTCATTACACACGGCCACGAGGACCACATCGGCGCCATCCCTTATGTGCTGAAGGAAATCGACATTCCGATTTATACCACGGCATTGACTGCTGCGATCATTGAACTGAAACTGGAAGAGCACGATCTTCTCTATCACACGCAGATCTTTACCAAGAAACCCGGAGATAAATTCCATCTCGGCTGTTTTGAGATCGAATTTATTCACGTAAACCACAGCATTGCTGATGCAGTTGCGCTGGCAATCAAAACCCCGCTTGGCACGGTGATTCAGACCGGCGATTTCAAGATCGACGTCACGCCGATTCAGGGCGGCATCATTGATCTGCCGCGTTTGGGACAGCTTGGAAATGAAGGCGTTTTGGCGCTCCTGAGCGATTCCACAAATGTGGAGCGCCCGGGCTATTCCATGTCTGAGAGCAGAGTCGGCGACGGATTTGACACGCTCTTCAAAAACTGTGATAAGCGGATCATTGTCACCACGTTTGCCTCTAACATTCACCGTATGCAGCAGATAATCAATGTAGCTGCCAAATATAAGCGCAAGGTTGCAATCACCGGGCGCAGCATGGAAAACATCATGCGTGTCGCCACGGAGCTTGGCTATGTGGATCTGCCGGAAGGCATCATGGTGGACCTGCAGCATTTGAATACACTGCCGAAAAACAAATCTGTGATCATCTGCACCGGCAGTCAGGGCGAAGCAATGTCTGCGCTCTATCGCATGGCCAATAATGAGCACCGGCAGGTTTCTGTCAATGCTGGCGACCGCATTATCATTTCTGCTTCAGCCATCCCCGGCAATGAAACGATGATCAGTCGCGTGATTGACGGACTCTTCCAGAAAGGCGCAGAAGTGATCTACGATCGCGGCACGCCGCTGCATGTTTCCGGCCATGCCTGTCAGGAAGAACTGAAGATGATGCTTGCGCTTGTGAAGCCGCAGTATTTTATCCCGGTTCACGGAGAATACCGAATGCTCTGCAAGCATGCTGAGCTCGGAAAGCTTATGGGCGTAAATCCCAAAAATATTGCTGTAGCAGAAAACGGTGCTGTCATTGAGATCGGCAAGAAAGGCATGAAGCGTGGAGAGCCCGTTCCTGCGGGCGCTGTCTATATTGACGGAAAGGGCGTTGGCGATGTTGGCAGCGCAGTGCTCCGCGATCGGCGTCATTTGGCGGAGGACGGCATCGTCATGGCTATCGTCACGCTCTCTGCGGACACAGGCGAGGTCATTTCTCAGCCGGAGATTATTACGCGCGGATTCGTATACGTGAAGGAAGCAGAGGATCTCATGGATGAGCTGCGCCGCGTGGTGAATGAAAGCCTGGACAGCTGCGAGCGTCAGCGCGTGCGTGAATGGTCTGCGATCAAAAGCCGCATCAAGTCCAATCTCTCCGGCTATCTCTATAAAACAACCCGCCGCAGCCCCATGGTGCTGCCTGTCATTATTGAGGTTTGAGTTATGAACATCCAGATATGGGGAAAAAGTAAATGCTTTGATACCAAGAAAGCCGAGCGATACTTCAAGGAACGCCGAATTAAATACCAGTTTATCGATCTGCTTCGCTATGGTATGAGTCGTGGAGAACTGAACAGCGTAAAAAATGCGGTTGGTCTGGAAGCGTTGTGTGATCCGAAATCCAAGGACTATGCTCTGCTTCAATATCTGGCATATGATGAGGATCGCTTTGAAAAGCTCCTGGAAATGCCGGAGCTTCTCCGCACGCCGATTGTCCGAAATGGTAAACAGGCGACGGTTGGCTATTGCCCTGAAATCTGGAAATCATGGGAATGATGGTTGCAATGCGGCACAGTTGTGCCGCATTGTCTTTTTTCTTGTGAACAGATTCTGAATTCCTTTGTTTATCGTTGAAAAAACGATGTTTTTGCGATATTATAATCAACAGAAATCATTTGGCACACAGTGAAAGCAGGAACAATACATGCAGGCAAAAGCAAAACACCACAACAGAATACTTCCTACTGTCTGGAAGAATGTTTTACTGACGCTTCTGAGCATTTTTGTTCTTCTTTCCCTGCTGATGTTTGCCACAGAACGCTGGTTGTTTCAGACATGGGCGTCTTTGGATGTGGATGAAATTATGTTTCATCTCAATTCTTCTCTGAAGGGTACCAACCCGGAGATGATCCGCGCTTATCTGCTTCATTATGCCATTTTCGCCATTCTTGCATTTTTGGTGTTTCTCGCCTGCTTGGTTCTCACGAAGAAAAACAGACCTCTTCGAATCATCTTCGTCTGTGCCTGGATTGCGGTTTCTCTCGGCCTTCTGGAATTCGCATTTTATGACGCAGATCGCCAAATCGGACTGCGTGACCATTTTTCCGGCGGACAAAGCTCTCAGTCTGAAACCGGTGATTTCATCTACGATAATTTCGCGGATCCCGAATCCGTAGAAATCCGCTTTCCTGAGAAGAAAAGAAATCTTGTTTACATTTATCTCGAATCCATGGAGATGACTTATGCCGACCGCAAAAGCGGAGGTGCGTTTTCGAAGAATGTCATTCCTGAATTGACAGCGCTCGGGCTTGAGGCAGAAAGCTTTTCCGGCAGTGATTCCAAGCTGAACGGAGGCGTTTCTCTTCCTGGAACTACCTGGACAATCGGAGCAATCTTCGGCCAATCCACCGCGATGCCGCTTAAGCTTCCTGCCTCCTTCCATCAGGATATCAGAGGGGTTCGCGATAATTTCTATCCCAGTTTGACTGCGATCGGCGACATTCTTGAACGTGAAGGGTACCGCCAGGTCTTTATGATTGGATCTGACTCAAAATTCGGTGCCCGAAACACGTTTTTCAGCACACATGGAAATTATGAGATCTGGGACTACAATACAGCGCAGGAGACCGGAGTTATCGAGGAAGATTACTACGTGTTTTGGGGCCTCGAAGATGAAATATTGCTGTCAGAGGCAAAAAAGATGCTCACAACACTCGCGGAAGGGGAGAAGCCCTTTAATCTCACGCTACTCACAGTTGATACGCACTTTGAGGATGGTTATGTCTGTGATCTCTGCAGGGAAGAGTTCGGAGATAATCAATATGCCAATGTTATGGCCTGCTCCAGCCGGCAGGTAACCGAATTTGTTCGCTGGATTCAGAATCAGGATTTTTATAAGAATACCACGATTGTTCTTTGCGGCGATCATTTAACGATGGATACAGACTTCTGTGAGGATGTTCCTGATGATTATCAGAGAAGAACTTTTACAGCTTTTATCAACAGCGCTGCAGAACCGGTGGATCCGAAGCGTGAGCGGCAATACAGCACGATGGATCTGTACCCTACGACACTTGCTGCTCTCGGCGCCAGCATTCGAGGCAATCGACTCGGTCTGGGTACGAATCTGTTTTCTCTGACAGATACCATGATCGAGCGATACGGTGCGGAAGAGTGCATTGCGGGAATTAACAGGCGGTCTGAATTCATGGATTCTGTTTATTACGGAGCGGCGTCAAATGAGGATCTTCAGGCAGCAATCGAAGCGGCAAATCTCTCGTATCGTGTGGAAGACAACGGTTTCGTAACCTTCATTCTGAAAAATACGGAAATTCTGAAAAAGAGCTTTATCCAGACAGCGGAGCTGGAAATCACGGATCCGTCCGGAAAGGTGAAAACGATCGAATTGCTTTTCCGACAGTCAAAAACGGATCCGGATGTATATTGGTGTTATGCTGAAACAAAATATGAGGAAAAGGATATAAGCGGGCTGACAGTGGAGGCGTATTTTGAGGGAAAAGGGTTTTCCCGCTGCCATATCGCGTCTCTGGATGATTGAGGAGGAATCATGATGAACTTGGATCGGTTTTTAAAAGCGCAGGCAGGAAGCTATGAGGAGGCTCTTCGTGAGATCTGTGCCGGACGCAAACGCAGTCATTGGATTTGGTACATCTTCCCGCAGATTCAGGGGCTCGGTTTCAGTTCGACTGCTCAATACTATGCCATTGCGGATCTGGAAGAGGCAAAGGCGTATCTCAGAGAGCCGACGCTTCGCACAAGACTTCTGGAAATCACAGAGGCGCTTCTGACGCTCAGCAGCAATGATCCTACAGAGGTCATGGGATACCCGGATGACCTGAAGCTTCGCTCCAGCATGACCTTATTTGCTGAGGCGGAACCGGACTGCGAAGTCTTTCAGAAGGTTCTGGATAAATACTATGGCGGCCGGAAAGATACCCGGACGCTTGAGATCTTGAATCGATAAAAAAAGACTTGAAAAGTCACAAGTCCTGTGGTATAGTATTCATGTTATGTAAAGATTTTTCCACTTTGAAAGGATGAAATAGAATCATGTCTGCTATCGAAATCATTTTGACGGTGCTTCAGCTTCTCTCCGGCCTTGCTGTGACGCTGATCGTTCTCATGCAGTCCGGTAAGAGCTCCGGTCTTTCCGGCGTCATTGCCGGCGGCGCTGAGACCTTTATGTCCAAGGGCAAAGCGAAAACGCTGGATGCGAAGCTCGCCAAGATGACCAAGTGGTTCGGCCTTGCGTTCGTTCTTCTGACGCTGGCTCTCACGGTCATCATGCATTGATCAGACGAGAAAATCGCCTCTGCTTTTCAGCAGGGGCGATTTTTTATTCAGCGAATCTCTTCAGGGTATTCCGCGCGGACGCCGCCAATCAGCTTCGGACGCGTCCGAGCGGCGTTGACAGCAGCGGCTCCGATGTGCTTTACGGACAAACGCAGCGGAACAGCAACGTGCTTCAGGTGCATGCCGATCAGCGTGTTTCCGATATCCAGTCCGGCATCAGCTTTCACGAATTCCACAGCAACCGGGTCTTCCATTGCTTCATAAACGGCAGTTGCAAATGATCCCCCGGCTTTTGGTTTCGGCCTGACCGTCACTTGCTCAAATCCGAACTTTTCCATTGTGGAACGCTCCACAATCAAAGCGCGATTCAAGTGCTCGCAGCATTGCGCTGCCAACAAAATTTGACGGTCTGCAAGAATTGGAAGGATTGTGTCCACAACTGCTTTTGCAGCTTCCGGAGAGGAGCCTTTGCCGATGTTTTGACCCAGAATCTCACTGGAAGAGCATCCTACAACCACCAGAGAGCCGGGTTTCAGTTTCGCAGAATCCAACAGTTCCGTGATTGCAGCGGCGGATGATTGTTTGATTTCTTCGTACATTTTTCTTCATCTCCAAGAGATTTGATAAAAGCAGTATAGCACTTCTCAAATGGTTTGACAATCTACAGAAATAGATGTATCATAGGAAAGCTTTCAAAAGGAAGGAGGCAAATCATTTTGAAGAAAAGCAAGTATTTGATTTTGAGCGTCTTGATTTTTGCACTGCTGTTTGGCGGCTGCGGCATGATCAAGGTGCACGAGGACGGCAGTGAAGCTGCCGATCCGGCGAAGCCTGCCGAGCAGCAGACGGACTCCGGAGAACCGGCGCTTATCAATCAGCTCACCGGCGAGCCTGAGGAAACCGATGTTTCTGCCGAGCGCCCGTTTGCGGTGATGATCAACAACATCATCGTAGCCCAGCCCCAGGTTGGCATCAGCCACGCTGACTGGATCTATGAGATCGAGGCCGAGGGCGGCATCACCCGCATGATGGCGCTGTTCACGCACATTCAGGACGTTCCGAACATGGGCAGTATTCGCAGTTTGCGCCCCTATTATCTCAGCCTCGCCCTGTCCTATGATGCGATCATGGTTCACGGCGGCGGCAGCGGTGATGCCTATAAGGACTGCGAAACCTACGGCGCCGATCACATTGACGGCGTAAAGGATCCTGCGGCTTATTCTGCGGCATATTATCGCGATCCCAGCCGCGGCGCGCACGGCACCGAGCACACGCTGTTCCTCTATGGCGATAAGATTGCCGCTTATGCGGATCAGGCCGGTATGCGCCGGACGCACAGCGAAGGCTACAGCAACGGTTTGAGCTTCTCTCAGGATTCTGCTGCGCTCTGCCCGAATGACGCTGCCAACATCAAGGTTACGCTGAATACTTCAAAGTCAACGAGCTTTACTTATCACCCCGAGACCGGCAAATATACAGGCTTCCAGTATGGCGGAGATTATATTGACGGCGCAACCAACGAGGCAGTTCAGTTCTCCAATGTTCTGGTTCTGCAGGCGCAGATGAGCGTTTATAATGCCAAGGAAGGCCGCATCGCAGCCGAGATCATCGGCAACGGCACCGGCTGGTTCTGCACCGGCGGCAAGTGGGTTGCGATTAACTGGTCCCGCGCGGACGTGAACAGCCCCTACAGCTATACTACGCAGGACGGAACGCCCATTACCTTTACCCCCGGAAAAACCTACTGCGCGATCATCCCGCTCCAGAACGCGGGCGTTGACTTCTCGTAAAAAAATAGAATTAGAAAACAGCTTCTGCAGCGAACTGCAGAAGCTGTTTGTTTATGCTTATTTGATGATACGCCATGCTTCACAAAGCCGCTCAAACGTCCAGCCGGCATTGGCGGGACTTGTGGACGGAAGCGCTGTAATATTCATTCCTGCGGTCGATGCCTGATACTTTTGATACAGCGATGCGGCCGTTTTTCCGTTTGCGCAAATCATTCGAATTTTGGCATGTTTCAGAATGATGTGTAAATCTGTCGGATAGACATTTCGTATACTGCTGTCACTGGAGCCGCGAATATCACAGTTTTGAACAACATCCCACAGTGCGATTTTGTGCGCCAACAGCAATTCTTTCTTCTCCTCAACCGTATTTGGAAACTGCGCTTCAAATATCGCAGCCATCACGCGCCAAAATCGGTTTTGAGGATGCCCGTAATAAAACTCGTTCTCTCTGGATTTTACAGACGGCAGAGAACCCAGAATCAAAATCTCGGAGCTGCTGTCATAAACAGGAGAGAATGGGTGCGTAATATGTTGATATTCCATGTCATTCAATATGGTACAAAATCAGCCCGCCGCGTCGTGCATGTCCGGTATCCCAAAGCTGTTGAAAATCCAGCCATTCATATTTGCTGTAAGTTACGGCCTTAACCAAAAAACGATTATCCGAGTCATTGTATCCGTTGATTAAAAACCAATGCCAGACGTAATCGCTGAGCGCTTTGTTCCTGTGATTGAGCACAAGCGTCGGAATAATCAATCCCGTGTCTATTTGCCGTTTCACGGTCTCCTGTGCCGATTCATACGGTTCTGTGCCGTTTAACGTATCCATGGTGAGGCGGTTTTCTCCGCGCCCCTTCAGAAACATCGCATAACCGTCTGTATAAATGTCCAACCGGTCAATCCCGGACATACGCGGGGAGAGATAAGGCTTCATTTCATAAGCAAAGCAAATGTAATCGTCTTTGGTAAGCTTATCTGGATCCTTCGGTGCGATGCCTGTAAGGCCGTGGTAAAGAGCAAAATAGATGCTGCTGTCACACGCCGTTTCCGCGCCGCAGCCGCCGATACGCATCATAAATGTCGGAAACCAGTCCTGATTGCCGCCGTAGGATTCTCCGATTTGAAAATGAGGTAGTTCTTGTTTCATAATTAAAATTTATTATTATACAGTCAGTCTCAACAGGATGCGCCATAACACAGCTAATTATTATAATTATTTTCTAAAGCATATGATTCGATTGGAATTCATTTTCTCGACAGCGAAACGACCGTCTCCACATGCGGCGTATGCGGGAACATGTCAACCGCGGTTCCGGCTGTAAGCGCATAGCCGCTCGCGCAAAGATACTTCAAGTCCCTGGCGAGTGTTCCGGGATCACAGGAAACATACACGATTCGCTCGGGAGACATGGACAGAACGGCTTCTGTTGCCTCAGTTGACATTCCTTTTCGCGGTGGGTCGACCGTGACGCAGTCCGGTTTCAGGCCGCGCTGTGCCAGCATTTGTGCTGCTTCACCGGCGTCTGCACAAATGAATTCTGCATTATGAATGCTATTAGTCTCAGCGTTCTTTTTGGCGTTTTCAATGGCTTCCGGCACGATCTCAGCGCCGATGACATGTTTTGCGTGTTTGGCAAGGCAGAGCGTAATCGTTCCGGCACCGCAATAGAGATCGAGAATCTGATCGGAAGGGGAGGCCACAGCATACTCCACGGCTTTCTGATAAAGCCGCTCCGCCTGTGCTGGATGGATCTGATAGAATGCCTTCGGTGCGATCTCAAAACGCAGACCGCAGAGCAGATCCTCCATTTCCGCTTTACCCCAAAGCGTATGGAAATTGCCGTCAAGCACAACGTTTCCATTTTGCTTATTGACGCAGAGAACGATACCGGTCAGCGTAGGGCAGGCGGATCGAAGTGTCTGAACAAGATCCTCAGTCAGAGATCCGAAACCGCGAGCCGTGACAATGCAGAGCACGGCGTCCGGTGTGTTTCTGGCAACGCGGGTAAAAATATGACGAACCGTGCCTTTTCCAGTCGCCTCAGAATAGGCAGGGAAGTGGTGCTCATTCATCCAGATGCACACGGTTTCCGCCGCACGATCGGCGAGCTCCGACTGCAGGAGACAATGCTCCACCGGCACCAGCTCGTGTGTAGAGGAACGATAAAAGCCCTTCTGAGCCTTTCCGTTCACATTGGCCACAGCATAAATCGCTTTGTTGCGGTAATGATCCGGCTGCTCCGCGCCGAGAATCTCTGTAATTCTGAAATCCAGACCGCCGATACGCTCCAACGCGTCGTTCACTCTCCCGAGCTTCATGCGCAGCTCCTCGTCATATGTCATATGCTGCAGGGAGCAGCCTCCGCACTTGCGGTAAACCGGACAGGGAGGCTCCTGACGCGCTGGGGCGGTGGCATGGCAGACCTCGCCCCGACCGTAAACAGCCGAGGCAGTCACCTTGAGTATTTTGACGTCCCAGATCTCGCCGGGAATTGCGTTTTTTACAAACACCGCTCTGTCGCAAATACGACAGACACCGACTCCGTCTGAGGCGTAGCCGGTGATCTGTGCAGTGTGGATCTGATTCTTCTGAAGCGTTTCC
>JAEEGF010104501.1_pt1 | contig 19252 bp, 18 predicted proteins | sample 9134171 | NCBI WGS metagenome assembly JAEEGF01 (sample SAMN16246542, study PRJNA631951) | gut metagenome | biome: gut microbiome; feature: rumen; material: AP-attached | host: Bos | place: Iran: Karaj | collected 2018-10
TGGCATTTTGTGGCGGAAATTTAGAAAAAAAATGTAGAGACGGAGCCTGCTCCGGCTCATGTAAAGAACGGAATGTTTAACATAAAAAAGGAAAATATGGCAAGCGGACCATAAAGACAAAATGGGATTTATTAAATAATAATTGTAGAGACGATGCGTGCATCGTCTCAGGTAAAGAACAGAATAAAAAATAATTATGCTAGGAAGATATTATAACAATTACGACGACGATGACGATGATGACTATTATGATGTCGGTCAAGTCGAGGAAAGTCAAAATGAAGAAGAAAATTTTAGTATTAACGATTTAAAAGAAGATGAAATGGAAGGTAATTTTAGAAGTTTAGAATCTTGTTGGTTTATTACAATTAATTCGCCTGAAAAGCAATATAAATTAGCTGTAATGAATATTGTGTCAGTTGCGCTGTTAAAAGAAACTATCACAAAAGATGGTTATACGAGAACAGAATATAATGGATTGGAATTTATAACTACCGCAGGAACTTTTGTTTGTAAAGGTATGCAACGAGCAATGGAAGAATATCGATTTATGTCTGATAATTTTAAAGACTGGGTGTTATTCAGGACTATTGGTTGCGATTCTGTAGAATTCGTTCCTTTGTCCGATATGCATAGGTCAAATCCCGACAACGACAACCATGCCAATCAGCTGAATCAGAACAATCCTGAGTTCCAGCATTCGCGTGGTGAGAAATAGTAATGCAGGAGGGCGATGTCTCATACATCGCCCTCCGCTTGAACGCAAAGTTGAGTTTTGGTGCTCATGGTAATAAACGGCTAAATAGAGTAATGGGTTGCCTGCAAGTGAATATTTTGTTGCTGTTTTTAATGCAACTCGTTACTTTATTGAGTAACAAGTGGTTATATTGGGTAATTTTGCAGTTGAAAAAAATCTTTATGTAGAATAATAGTAAATCATTGGTATAAATGGCAAAAATAGAAGCACATAAAACGATTGAATACGCTATTTCGGAACTTAGCACTCTGATGTCTGATCGCAACGATGTGCATGTGAAGCGGATACAGGTCGATTTGAATGTGTCTGGATGCGACTATTCGTTGTGTTTTAGCAACATGCAGAGCCGCTTGGTGCCTGTGAAAATGAAAGGAGAGGAGGAGTGTGAGGTCGAACTGCGCAACATCGTAGCCATCGTTCCGCTTCGCGACAGCGAACATACGAATGCAAGGCGTGGAGGTAACAAGCGGATTATTTTTGCCAATCGTAAGCCAGGAATCCTTGTAGATTTCAAATTGAAAAGTGACATTGCTGGAAAAATGAAACTTTGCGATGGCGAACTTGTAGAGGTGTGCAACGGCTATTTCGTAAACCGCAGCCTATTGAAGCATTGCGATGAGAAGTCGGCAAAAATTGCTGTAAGTTACATTGATGCAGCCGGTAAACAAAGCAAAATGCAGATTCCTGTCAGTCGCCGAAAGTTACCGATGGTAAGAAAACTTGTATTGTCGGATAATTAGTGTGCCATTTGATATTTTAAATTGTCAAGTTGTTACTGTACTGACACTTAGTGAGTTTTGTGATATATTTTTGTGGAATAAAAATATGTTTAATTCAAAAGTTATATTGAAATGAAAAGATTAGTTGAAATTTTGGCAGTTGTTGCTTTGGCTTCAGTTTTTAGTGGTTGTAAGAAGGAAGGAACTGTAGTTGTAAAGAACAATACGCGTTCTACTTACGAAGCGGTGGTTACGGATAATTTAAATTTCGAATCTGTCAGAACTATTGCGGCTGGGGCTTCGGATGCAAATACTAGTTATGATGTTGAACGTTCATATTATCTTGTAGCAACACAAAAGGATGGTTATTTTGAACATCCACAAGTGGTGAACGATTCCAAGTTTTTGCCGAAGAATGGTTCAGTTATATTTACGATAGAAAGTCGTCCCGCCTACATAAAGTATGTGAACATTACTAGCGACAACTATCAGGTTGACATCACTTGTCCAGCAAACAACACCATCAAGCAGATAAGTATGCCAGGCAGGACATTGGATTCGTTGGAGATTGAGGCTGGATATTCTTACAATGTGAAGTTTACGCAGTTGGACGGCTATGTTCTTTATCCATCGACTAAGGAATATACAGTAAATGCAGACTGTGGTTACATCTATACTTGTGAAGCACCTAATCTGATAAAAGGTGAAAGTGAAGAAATAGAAGAATATGAATATTAAAATTGTTAAATAAATGAGAAGGAATTGGAGTATTTCTGTTGCTTGTTTGGTAGCCGTATCTTTGGTGTGGCTTACGGGATGTACAAAGGATGTAGAAGCTAATTTTGATTGTCCTGCAAGTGTAGTTGCTGGAGAGACTTTCTTTGTTTCAAATTATTCGCTTAATGCCTATAGTTATATTTGGGAATTTGGTGACAGGTCGCATGTATCTGCAAGCGACTCATACGAAACCGCGCTTGCAGCTTTGTCTGCTGTATCTTTTTCTTCTGTATTGGGAGATGATTCTAAAGAAGATTATGAATATTACATAGGATATTGTCCTGATTTGATTAGTTTTAAATATGCTGGAGAAAAGAAAATAATACTTCATGCCTATTCAAAGAATGGAAAGAAAAGCAGTCACAAGACCAAGTACGTTACGGTATCAAAACCATCATCATACACAATAACATATCTCGAACTTCAGCAAATAAGATTGTCATCTTGGGATACAGGCGTGTCGAGTGGTATCGAACCAGACATATATTTTAAGATAACAGAAACAAATGGATCTGAGCTATATACAAGTGCAACAAAGTATAATGTTGGCGAATTACCAGTGAAGTGGCAAGTTAATACGACATTGGATTCTAAATCAACATATAGTATAGAATTTTATGATTACGATGAACTTGATTCTGACGATAATATGGCAAACTGTATTTTCGAAAGTTCGTATATGTCGTTTGGAAGTAGTTCCTACACATGGGTTGCTTCAATTGGCTCTATAAAATTCACTGTAGGATTGGATTGGTAGAAAGTTTTTTAATAAATTATAGTTATATGAAAAAATTATTGTTTTTACTATCTTGTTCGATAGTTTTGGGTTTTACATCATGCAAGCCAATGCAGTATGGTGGTTCTAATGCTTACTATGGTCAGGTCAATCAGACTCAAGTTGTACTTGACAAGGCTAATTTCAAAGTGCTTGGAAGTTTTACTGGCAAATCGATTGCCAATGCGGTTTCATTGACCGTAAGGGATAAGGATGGACTTGTGTCGGCTGCCAAGCAGGATTTCTTGAACAATGCGAAGTCAGCTGGGATAACAATGAATGGGAGTCACGCCATTATAAATACTTGCGTTGATTATTTAAGCAACGGTAAGAAAATTGTCGTGACATTCTCTGGCGAAATAATTGAATTTACAAAGTAAGGGAGGTTTTTGTTATGGCACAGAAGACCAACAAAGGAGGTAAGCCTATTCCAAATGGACCATCGACAACTAATAATAAGTCGGGGTCTGGACGAGGAAATATGCCACCTAAACCGAAAAAGTAGATTTGCTAAATGTGATACCAAAACAGGCTGCTTCGGCGGTCTGTTTTTTGTTTTATTTACATTTTCCGTTGGCTTTATATTTCCGAATATTTTATGTAATTTTGCAAAAATTTTTTTCGAATGGAATATTTAGGTTTAAGCGAACAGGAAATCCTCCGTCGTGAGGCGTTGAAGGAATTGATAAATTTAGGTATAAATCCATATCCGGCACCAGAATTCAAGGTGACGACCAATACTAAGGACATTCTCGACAGGTTCAGCGACGACAATCTGCCCGAAGACTTGAAGGACATTTCGATTGCCGGCCGTATGATGAGCCGCCGTATCATGGGTAACGCATCTTTTGCCGAACTTCAGGACGAAAAAGGTCGTATCCAGCTGTACTTCCGCCGCGACGACATCTGCGAGGGCGAAGACAAGACTATGTACAACCAGGTTTTCAAGAAACTACTCGACATCGGCGACATCATCGGTGTTAAGGGTTTTGCTTTCCGCACACAGATGGGCGAAATTTCGGTTCATGTGAAGGAATTTACAGTTCTTAGCAAGTCGCTCCACCCGCTGCCAATAGTGAAGGAAAAGGACGGCAAGGTTTACGACGCTTTCAGCGACCCCGAACAGCGTTACCGCAACCGCTCGATGGACTTGATTGTAAATCCGCAGGTTAAGGAGGCTTTCATAAAGCGTACCATGCTTACCAATTCGATGCGTCAGTTCCTCAATGCTAAGGGTTACCTCGAGGTCGAAACTCCGATTTTGCAGCCTATGTACGGTGGCGCTGCTGCACGTCCGTTCAAGACTCACCACAATACTCTCGACCAGACTTTGTATCTCCGTATTGCCGACGAACTTTACCTGAAGCGTCTCATCGTCGGTGGTTTCGACGGCGTTTACGAGTTCGCAAAGGACTTCCGCAACGAAGGTATGGACCGCTTCCACAATCCCGAGTTCACACAGATGGAACTCTATGTTGCCTACAAGGACTACAACTGGATGATGGATTTGGTTGAGGAAATGGTTGAGAAGATTGCTATCGACACCAACGGAAGCACAAAGGTTCAGGTTGGCGAAAATATAATCGACTTCAAGCGTCCGTGGAAACGCTACACCATGTTCGAAGCTATCGAGCATTTTAGCGGTATCGACATTTCAAAGATGGATGAGGCTGAACTTCGCGAAGTTGCAAAGAAAGTAGGAGTGGAGGTTGACGACAGCATGGGTAAGGGCAAGCTCATCGATGAAATCTTTGGTGAATGCTGCGAATCGAAGCTTATTCAGCCGACTTTCATCACTGATTACCCGATTGAAATGTCGCCGTTGGCAAAGAAGCACCGTTCGAAGGAAGGTCTTGTTGAACGTTTTGAGGCTGTTTGCAACGGAAAGGAAATCTGCAACGCATATTCGGAACTTAACGACCCGGTTGACCAGCGCTACCGTTTCGAGCAGCAGCTGTTGCTTGCAAAGCGTGGCGACGAAGAAGCCATGATGCTCGACGAAGACTTCCTAACCGCAATGGAAATCGGTATGCCTCCGACGGCTGGCTTGGGCATCGGTATCGACCGTCTGTCGATGATTATGACCAACTCGGTTTCGATACAGGATGTTCTTTTCTTCCCGCAGATGCGTCCCGAAAAGAAGGCCGATACCTTTAACCTCGAAGATTATACCGCTTTGGGTATCAGCGAAGAATGGGCAAAGGTCATCTATAAGTGCGGTATCACTACCGTAAAGCAACTCAAGGAAATGACTCCTCAGAAGTTGCACCCGACATTGTGCGGAATGAACAAGAAGCATAAGCTTGGTTTGCAGAATCCTACAATCGAGGAAATTACTGGTTGGTTGAGCAAATAATTGCCAAGAATTATATATGACGAAAGAAGGGCGAAATCGTTGGTTCCGCCCTTCTTTTTTTGTTATGGTTTACTTGCTATTCTTCGAAGTATATTCTCTTGATTCTGTGAGGAATGCTTGTGAGAATTTCGTAAGGTATTGTGCCGAGAACTTTTGCCATGTCGCAGATTGGGTTGTCCTTGCCGAAAATTACAACTTCGTCGCGCTCTTCAGCATCGATGCCAGTAATGTCAATCATGCACATGTCCATGCACACATTGCCGATGATTGGGGCTTTCTTGCCATTGACCATAAAATACCAGTTGCCGTTGCCTAGATGACGGTCGATTCCGTCGGCATAACCGACAGGAATAGTTGCGATTAGTGCGTCGTGGTCGAGTTTGCCCTTGCGGTTGTAGCTTACGGTTTCGCCAGCAGGAACGCGATGAATTTGCGAAATTATTGATTTGAAGGTCGTTACAGGCGTGAGCGCATCGGTAATCTGTGGCATAAGTCCGTGAAGTCCAATGCCAAGTCTTGCCATTTCGAAGTCGTATTGCGGGAAACGGATGATGCCTGCGCTGTTGAGTATGTGACGCATTGGGCGTGAGCCTGTTAGTTCGCAGATGCGGTCGTACATTTTGCCGAAGCGTGCAACTTGCTCTTCGGTGAAATAGTCGAGTGCTGGGTCGTCGCTGCCGACAAGGTGCGAGAATACTGATGTTATCTTTATGCAGTCGGTGCTTGTGGCTTCGGCACAGAACTCGTCTATGTCGCTGTCGTTCAAACCGAGACGGTGCATTCCAGTGTCGAGCTTTATGTGAATCGGGAAATGCTGGGTGTTGGTGCGCTTTAGTTCCTTTATGAACTTGCGGAGCAACGACAGCGAGTAAATTTCGGGTTCAAGACCGTATTCTATCATGTTTTGCAGCGAATTGATGTTCGGATTCATAACTATGATAGGTGTCTTAATGCCTGAGTTACGCAGTTCTACGCCTTCGTCGGCTATGGCAACTGCCAGATAGTCAACCTTGTTGCGCTGCAGGAAGTTGGCAATTTCGAGCGAACCGATTCCGTATGCGAAAGCCTTTACCATTACGGTGAGCTTGGTTCCAGGTGCAAGTTTCGACTGGAAGAACTGCAGGTTCTGCTTCATCAAGCTAAGGTCGGTTTCGATTACGCTTTCGTGTGTCTGGTTCTGGAGCTTCTTCGAGACTTTTTCGAACTGGAACACGCGCGCGCCTTTCAGAAGTATCGCTTTTCGGTCAAAATCGAGCGTCGAGAACGCCTTAAGGAAACTGTCGGTATTCTGGAAAAATACCGAGTTGGCAGGGAAGAGGTTCTTGTTGTGAATTATCGATTTGCCAATGCCAATGAACTTGTCGACTTGCTTGGTTTTCAAAAGTTTTGCTACTTCGCGATAAAGGTTTACTTCATCGGTATTGTTCTGCAGGATGTCCGACATTATCACCAGCGATTCGCGGTTCGACTTCTTCTGGTTGAGGTAGTCGAGTGCAATTTCGAGCGAATTAATATCGGAATTGTAGCTGTCGTTTATGAGTATGCTGTTGTTGATGCCATCGAGGGTTTCGAGTCGCATCTTTATTCCTGGCAAAGAGCGGAACTGCTTGAAAATCGTCTGGCTGTCGAGCTTATTGAAAAGGTACATCACGCAGAAGCAAGTGATACAGTTCTGGATTGAACCTTCGTCGCCGAACGGAATATTTATCATATAGGTATCGCGCTTGGTCTGCAGGATGATGTTGTTCTTGCCGTTCTGGAAACTCTTTTCGAGCAGGTTGATTGTGCCGTTTCCTTTTTCCGACCAAGTGATTCTGTTTCTGCCGATACCTGAATTTACTATTTTCGAATGCACATATTCGTCGTCGCAATTATATATAATGGTGTCGCAATGTTCGAAAAGCTTGAGTTTCTCGTCTATTTTCTGTTCGCGCGACTCGAAGTTGCTTTGGTGGGCTGTTCCAATGTTTGTGAGAATTCCGATAGTGGGGCGGATAATCTTTTCGAGAGCTTCCATTTCGCCAGGCTGCGAGATTCCCGCTTCGAAAATGCCAAGTTCGGTATCCTTTTCGAGCAGCCATACCGACAGGGGAACGCCAATCTGTGAATTGTAGCTCTTGGGGCTTCGTGTGATGTTGAAGTATGGGCTAAGCAGGTAGTGGAGCCATTCCTTGACGATGGTCTTGCCGTTACTGCCCGTGATGCCGATGACGGGAATGTTGAATTTCAGTCGCTTATGTGTGGCAATCTTTTGCATTGCTGCAAGTGTGTTTTCCACTTTTATGTATGATATTCCGCGCAGTTTTGTAGTGTCGATGTCGCGGCTTACGAGGAATGCCTTCACGCCTGAACGGTAGATTTCCTCGATGTAGTTGTGTCCGTCGTGCTGTTCGCCAACAACGGCAACAAACAGGCACGATGACGGATTTATGATGTTTCGGCTGTCGGTTACAATTTTTGAAAATTCAACAGTTTCGTCGCCGACAAGCTTGCCGGAAACAATTTCCGATATTTCCTTTAAATTGAAAGTTTGCATTATTTATTGATTGTTTTTGTCGTTTTCGATGGCTTCGTTGTAGCACTTGCGGCACAACGGTTCGTATATGTCCTTTTCTCCGAGTAGCACGACGCCTTTGTTCTGCGATTTGCGGTAGCTGTATTGTGCAAGTTCGCCACAGTGAGTGCAGATGGCGTGAACCTTAGTGACTTCCTCTGCTACGGCGAATAGCGCTGGCATAGGTCCGAACGGACGACCGAGGAAATCCATGTCGAGGCCGGCAACAATGACGCGTATGCCGTTGTTTGCCAGGGTGGTACACACATCTACAATGCCGTTGTCGAAGAACTGAGCTTCGTCGATGCCGACCACATCGACATCGGTGGCTAGAAGCAGTATGTTCGACGACGACGAAACGGGAGTGGAGCGGATGACGTTTGCGTTGTGCGAAACAACATCTTCTTCCGAATAGCGTACATCAATGCTTGGCTTGAAGATTTCGACCTTCAGCTTCGCAAATTCAGCGCGGCGCAGACGGCGGATAAGTTCCTCTGTCTTACCCGAAAACATCGAGCCTGCAATGACTTCTATCCAACCCGTCTTGTGTTCTCCTTTTCTCGTCCTTTCAAGAAACATATTTTTGCCAATAAAATTTTTCCAAAAATAAGAATAATTGATAATGGAATAACAAATGATTTGAATGGAAAAATAACAAAAATATTAACAATAAAAAATCTAAAAATCGACGATTCAATTGTAGCGGTGCAATGCATTGCACCGCTACAGATTGTAAAACATATTATGTTTATTGTCATATCAGTATTTGCGAAACGGTTGGTTTTGTTAATGTAAGCAGGCATTCAAATTGGCATACATCTGCAACACTTCGATTTCATTCAGAACAATAGTTCTGCACATGTCCACCGAACCATAGAAACGGCGTAGCCATTGAACGGCGAAGCCCTCAACGAAGTTAAACGGGCAAAGCCCACAGAAACATAGAAATGGCGAAGCCATAGACCCACCTCCTTTACTTGTTCGTTTTCTGTTAGTAAATGCCCCAAAAATCACTTGCCATTTACAATTAGTGCCGAAATTTATTTTGTAAATTTGCACAAAAATTTTCAAAAAAAGAATATTGATATGGCAACCGCAAGTGATTTGAAGGAAAAAGTAACAAAAATTTTATCAATAGTCGAAGGCGTTGACAATGAGCATGTAAACCTTATTGAAAAGGACATTTTGCTCCAAGAGGTAAGAGAGTTGTACTCGGAAATTTTGTTGATGAAAACTGAAGGTTCCGCTTCGTCGGAGCCTATTGCCGAGGAGAAAAAGGAAGTAGTTGATGAAACTCCTGTAAAAGTGGAAGAAGAAACGACCGAACCTCCAGTAATAGCAATTCCATTCGATGATGCCGATTTTGATTTTCACGATATACTTGATGTAAACCACAGTCATGAGGAGTCTGAAACCTCGAAAGAGCCAGAGCCTGTAGTTGATGAGTCTGTTGCCGAAAATGTAGAAGAACCAGTTGAAGAAATTGTAGAAGATCAGCCTAAGGAGGAACCTGTTGTTGCTGAAGATCAAGAAATTGAGACAGAGCCCGAAGAAGATTTGTCGGATGCTGGCATCGAAGAACCAGAAGAAGAAATAGAGGAAGAAGACGTTTCGCAAGCCGAAGACGGTTATTTTGAGCAAAGTTCTGCCTCGTCGGAATTTGAAGAAGAAGAACCTATGTCTGACGATGTTGTAGAGGATGAGCCGATAGAAGTTGCTGAAGAGCAAAGTGAGATAGAGCCAGAACCAGAATATGTTGAACCTGACGATGTTGACAATGAGCCTGCAGAAGAAGTTGAAAATGTTGTCGCAGAACAGGAACAAGAAGTTGTTCATGAAGAAGCACCTGTTGCGACTCCTGAAATTGAATCGCCAGTTACGACACCTGTGGTCGAGCCGATTCATCATGATCCGGAACCCGAAAAGGTGATTACCCTTGGCGAACAACTTGGCCAGTCGCGCCAGGAGTCGCTAAACGACAAGTTTGCAAGCAACAAGCCTGCAGAAGGCAGTTTTGGCTTGAAGCCTATTTCGGACATAAAGTCGGCAATTCCGCTGGGCGAAAGGTTCAGGTTTACCCGTATGCTCTTCTCTGGAAACGGTCCTGCTTTCGATTCGACAGTTGCTGCCCTCAATGGAATGTCGAGCATAGAGGCTGCCGACAACTATATCCGTACAAACTTCCGCTGGGATATGGATTCGCCTGTCGTTGTCGACTTTATGAATATTGTTCGCAGAAGATATTTGTAGAATATGTTGCGTAAAAGTTTGATATTATCGTTCGTTCTGCTTGCCGTCCTTTCTTTGTCGGCGCAGAACCTTGACCGTGTAAGGCAACATATACAGGCTTTGTCGTCGCCCGAATTTCACGGACGAGGATACACTTTCGGCGGTTCGGAAAAGGCCGCCAAGTACATTGCCGACGAGTTCAAGTCGCTGGGAGTGAAACCGTTTGGCAAGTCGTACTTCCAGAACTTTTTCTATGATGTGAATACTTTTCCTGCAAAGATGAAAGTTTCAATCGACGGAAAGGAAATGCAGCCAGGAACCGACTTCGTGGTGGGGCAGATGATGCCTACGACAAAGGCTTCATACGAACTTTTTCTGCCCGATTCGCTTCTGCTTAACGATACGGTTGCATTTTTGGCTCGCTATTTTGCCGAGGACTGGTCGAAAAAAATGCTTGTAATCGACTATGCTCAGACTGCCAATAAAGATATAAAGATGTTTTATATCAAGGTTTTGTATGGAAATACGCGCTTTGGCGGAATTATGGAACTGATTCCCGAGGAACTTGTGATGTCGGTTGGCAAGATACAGCAGCCGTATCCTGTAATCAAGCTGAAGCGCGAATCGTTTGACCGTTCGGCAAAAAACATTTCGATTGACATAACCGCCAAGCTGAAGAAGAATTTTGCCGCAAAGAATGTCATCGGCTATGTGGAAGGCAAGAATCCCGACAAATATTTTGTCTTCTGCGGTCACTACGACCATTTAGGAACGCTTGGCAAGGACGCTTATTTCCCTGGCGCGCAGGACAATGCCTCGGGAACGGCTATGGTGCTCGACCTCGCTGCATATTATGCAAAACATCAGCCCAAGTACACTATGGTGTTCATGCTGTTCTTCGGTGAGGAAGCAGGCTTGCTCGGCTCGTCGTACTATGTTGAGCATCCGTTGTTTCCGCTCAACCAGATTGTTATGGGCGTGAATCTTGATATGGTCGGCACTGGCGACGAAGGTATAACTGGTGTAAATCTGGGCGAAGAGAAATATGCCGATATATTCTGGCTGTTGAATGGTATAAATACGGAACATAGTGATAGTAAGTATTTTGAGACCATAAAGGACCGCAAGGCGGCTGCCAACAGCGACCATTATTCGTTCAACCGAAAGGATGTCAGGTTTGTGTTCATATATACGATGGGACCTGGCACATATTATCATAATGTGAAGGACAAATACGAAACCTTGTCGTTTAAGGGCTACGGAAGTTTGTTTGGACTGCTAACTAAATTTGTGGAGGACTATGAGTAAACTATATTTGGTGCCAACGCCGGTCGGAAATCTCGAGGATATGACTTTCAGGGCTGTAAATGTGTTGAAGTCGGTTGATTGCATACTTGCCGAGGACACGCGCACATCGGCTGTGCTTATGAAGCATTATGGCATTACTACTCCGCTGGTTAGCCATCATAAGTTCAACGAACACAAGACCTCCGAAGGCGTTGCCGAAAGGATTCTTGGCGGGCAGGATATTGCGCTTGTAACCGATGCCGGTACTCCTGGAATTTCCGACCCGGGGTTCCTGCTTGTGCGCACTTGCGTCGAGAAGGGCGTGGAGGTTGAATGTCTGCCCGGAGCTACGGCATTTGTGCCAGCCTTGGTAAATTCGGGTTTGCCCTGCGAAAGGTTCACTTTCGAGGGATTTCTTCCGCAGAAGAAGGGCAAGAACAAAAAGGTGCAGGATTTGGCGGAGGAGGAGAGGACTATGATTTTCTACGAGTCGCCTTTCCGTCTGGTGAAGACTTTGGAACTCTTTGCCCAGTATTTCGGTGAAGAAAGGCAGGCTTGCGTATCGCGTGAGATTTCCAAGATTCACGAAGAAAATTTCCGTGGCACACTGAAGGACTGCATCGAGCATTTTTCGCAGAAGGATGTCAAGGGCGAGATTGTAATTGTCGTTGAAGGCAAGAACAGGAAAGTGCGTAATGCAGAGAATGAAGATGAAGATTAAATGAATTGTTATCATGAAAAAAGCGCTTATTTACATTGTTATTTTATTTGCAACGCTGCAGTGCTTTGCTCAAGCACAAAAGCCGAGTAGTGTGGTTTCCGGTCCCGATAAGGATATGAATGGCATTAAGTTCAGAACATGCAGTTACGAGTTCTCTAGCAACGAATTTTCGAAGAAAATAGATTTTACCTTGCCGTTGCCAAGTGAAAATGCAGTATTGCAAACTATAAGCGAGGCCTTGCTGATGGGCGAATACGACAACAATACGCTTGAACAGGACTTGAAGGACGAATTGGCATCGTACAATGCTGATAGTGATTTGGATACGACAAATGCAGAGGACTACAGCGAGACATCGTGGAGCATAACGCCAGTGTTTGTCGGCGGCGGATACATTGCTTTCGTGTCGTCGTTTTCGCAGAAGTTTGCAAGCGAAGAGGCTCCTGCACCTATGTGGGGCGACAAATGTGCCGTCTTTAGCCTTACGACAGGAAAACGCATTTCGGAGGATGAAATTTTTGACAAAGTAGCTGAGCATAACTACATAGTAGCAAGGAAGTTGTATTCCACATTGTGCAAGATTCTCAAGAGGGCGGATGACGGCGACAATGTGGATGTTTCGTTTTTGTTCAACGATAACTTTTATTTTAATGGTAAGGAACTGATTTACAAATATGGTTCGTTCGAAATGTATCATACATCGGGGGTGACGGATTTGTCGCTACCGAAGAAATGGCTGAAGCCTTACCTGAATGTTGACGGACCTTTGTATCAGTATTGGTTTGGAGAGAAGAAATAAAATCGTGTTATGAAGAGGGTTGTTTTGTTTATTTTGGTTTTATTGCTGGCGGTGCAGTGCTTCGCACAAAGTTCGTCGCAGCAAAAGAATCTTATTATTGCTGATACTGTAGTGGATAACACTAATTTTAGAAAGTTCAGTTTTGAATTTGAATCGGCAGAATTTTCGAAGAAGATATATTTCCTTTTGCCATTAGTCGAAGATGTTGCTGTTAGGCAAATGATATGGGACTCTATTATCGGATGGCAGTATAGTAGCGAGATGCTTGAACTGGAGTTGCAGGAGGAAGTAAGCATGTATATGGAAAGGGTTGCCGACAATCCGGAACTTGTCAATGCCGAAAAAATGGATGAGCGGTACTCCGATGTTGAGTATTATGAGTCGTCGTGGTATGTTACTCCAACATTTGTAAGCGACGAATACATCGCGTTAACTAATTATTTTTCGGAGTTTAATGGTGGCGCAATTCATCATCAGTGGGGCGAAGTGGCCTATGTTTTCAACCTTTCGACAGGAAAGCAAATATTGGAGGATGATGTGCTTGACAATATTGATGCGCATAGATGTTTGGTAGCCACCAAGTTGTATGAATTATTGCAGAAAAATCTCGGTTATGATTCCGATGACCTTTTTGTTGACAATGTCATGCAGATGTTGAACGGTAACTTTTATTTTACCGAGAAGGAACTGATATATATGTATGAGCCGTACGAGGTCGCGTGCTATGCGGCAGGTGAGCCAACGTTGTCTTTGCCAAAGAAATGGTTGAAGCCTTATCTAAATGTTGATGGCCCATTGTATAAATATTGGTTTGGAGATAAGAAAACTAGATAATGTTTGATATGAAGAAGTTGATGTTGTATGGATTGTTTGCGGTTGCATTTGCCTGTGCAGGATGTGCCGACAATCCTAAGTCTGAAAATACTGAAACAGTTTCAGCCGAAAAAGAGGAGATTGTAATTACTGAGGATAATGAATCGCCAATTGTTGTCACGACGGACAGTGTCGTCGAAGAAGTGGTAGCTATAGCAGGGAAGAAGGGCGAAGTGAGCGATACTGTGATTAGTGGTGTAAATTTCCGAAATTACAGATTTCATTTCACATCAAAGGATTTTGCAAAGACCATAAACTTTACATTGCCTATACTCGATAATGCTTCCGTGCAGGAAGAAATATGGGAAACAATGCTGAAGGATTCTTACGAAAGTAAAGATTTGGAACAGAACTTAGAGGTTGAGTTTGCTAATTATTGGAATGAATATTCGGAAACGGCAGGACAGGAAGCAAATCCATATAGCAGCGATGAATTCTATTCAATGTCGTGGAATATTGATCCGTTTTTCGTAGATGGTGGATGTGTGGCATTCAATTCTGCGGTTTGGGAGATGTCCGGTGGCGCTATGCACCCGGAATGGGGCGAATCAAGTTATGTATTCGACCTTTCGACAGGAAAGACAATTTCGGAGGATGATGTATTTGATAATTCAAATGACAGCAGAACTGCCATAGCTACCAAGTTGTATTCGCTTCTTAAGGCATATCTAAAAGAGGAGGAAGATACAGAGGATGTTGATGTGTCGATGATGCTGAATGGTAACTTTTATTTCACGAAGGACGAAGTGATATATAGGTATGCTCCTTACGAGGTTGCATATTACGCAGCTGGCGAACCGGAATTGTCGTTGATGAAGGACTGGTTGAAGCCATATTTGAAAGTTGATGGTGTGTTGTATAAGTATTGGTTTAAAGATTAAATAAATGAAAAAGTTTTTGATTCCAGCGGTTATTGTTTTGTGGGCAGCGGTAGCTGTCGCATGTGGTAATTCCAAAGCGGCAAAAAAAGATGTTGACCCACATAGCGATACTACAAAAATTGAAATAGAGGAAGTCGTTGATACACTTGCCGACATTGAATTTGATGAAGATACCTACGAAATGAATGGCGTAACTTTCCGTACCTACAAGGCTTCGGACGGAGGTGGCGAGTATGAAAGCTCGGCAAGTTTGACATTGCCCGTGCCAAATGGCGACAAGGTTATGGAAAAGATTCTGCAGCAGTTGGTTGGCGAAGATGCCGACATAAACAACATCCAGGCTTATCTTGACAAGATGTTCTCCCCTGAGGAAAAAGCTAAGGATGCTGACGATGACGACGATTTGCAAGTTTCAACTGTATGGAACATCGAGCCTGTGCTGGTGCTAGACAAGTATCTTGTTATGGAATCTGCCGATGGCTATATGGACAACTATATGGCACATTATAACATTTCGCAGAGCACTATTGTCTTCGACCGCACTACTGGCGAGATAATGAACAGAGACGGAATGTTTAAGGAGGATGCCGACTGGCTAAAGATTGCACGCAAGTTCCGAGAGAGCGCAAACGAGGACCTTGGCGAGTTCGACGGCTCAGAATTTGATGACCCCGATGGTTTCCTTATTGATGAGGTCTTCGGTCGTGGCGATTTCTACTTTACCGACGATTCGCTTTTCTTTGTCTATGGTCCCTACGAAATCAATTATGCCTACGGTTTCGATGTGAAGATGGGTGTGTCGAAGGAATGGATTAAGCCGTATATGGAAAAGGAAAACTGGCTGTATAAGTATTGGTTTGTGAAGAAATAGAAAACGAATACCATATTGAAAATATTTTTCCGCAATTCGGACAAAGTCTGGGTTGCGGAATTTTTTTGTGAAAATCTAAGGAAATGTGTTTTGTATTAGAAAAGTTGTTATATTTGTAGCATTGTGTTAATAGAAATATGTTGATGAGTGGGAATACAAATATTATCAATTGTAACATAAAATTAAAATGCCATGAATAGAAATTTATTACTGCTAATCTTATTGTCAGTTATACTTTTTTCGTGCAAAGATAATACTGAGCCAAAGGAAAAGTTTGTTTACGACTATGAAGTATATAAGACTCAAGATATTATACTTGCCGAAGAGGACAGAGGTAAATATGTCCAGACATGTCGGCAATTGATTAATATTGACAGCAAAGATGTGTTGGCATTAAATATGGGGTTTTGTCATCTGTCATTTTATGAATTGGAAAGCGGAGAAAAGATACACGATATACTTGTTGATTCGTCGTATATGATGAGATGCTATCATTTTGTAGGAAAGGATAGTATTTTTATCGGATGCACAAACCTTCATGGGGGGATGGAACTAGAAACACCGCAGGCATTGCGACTTATCGATTGGGATGGCAAAGTGAAGAAAATATATGGATACGATGTAGATCAAACGGAATTGCATGATTATAAATATGACATAAATAAACTTATTCCACCACAAAATGATAAATTTGTCTTCTGCCGAGGAAACATAATTTCGTGCAGTACGCGTTCTGATTCATACGGGTTGCTGGGAACTAAAGAGTCCGTTGAGAATCCGTTGCCATTAGGAATTCGCATGGATACAAAAGAAAATAAATATCATGTATCCAAACACAGAAAATATGCATATATTAATGAAGGTATGTATTATCCTACATATATTACTCTATGGCTAAATAAATCCGCAAACGATCTGCCTATATTCAGGTATCCTTATTCATCGTCAGCATTCGAGTGGGATTTTGAAAGCGACAGTGTCATTGAGCATTATTATAAATCGGCTTTAGTTGATACGATAATGCCACTCACTAGTCCTGCAGAATACGGTTATGAAGTCCCTTGCTTTTATGGTGAAGTGAAATATGACGAATGTAATCAGGTATATGTAAGTTCAATATTTTTCAACGAAAACATATATGGGGAAATGAAACGCGGGCTAATATTTGCCGACAAGAATTTCCAATATTTAGGAGAAATGTACGACAACAAGTATTGGCCGTCCGTATCAAACAAGGAAATGTTACTTGACATACGCAAAAAGAATGATTCTGTCATTACAATAAATTACCTTAATTTAGTTAAGACTGACCTTGATTACGACTATTATATAGATTCTTGTAAAAAAGTTTTGCAGGCTATGAAACAGAAAGTTGAAGATAGAAAGAATGCTTTGATAAATGGTTGCCCTTCAATCAACTTTGTAAAATCACAGATGGACATAAAGGAATCCACATATAAGATTCTCACTTTATACGGAGAGGGTTGCATAGGATGCGAGCAGGTCACATTACAAACTCTGTATTATAATAGGGAAGTATTAAATAAAGTTCCATTGTACATAATTGTTTCAAGTAACAGTGCAAACGAACTTGAGGCATATATGAGAAACAATGGGCTTACATATTACGATAAGGTAGTCAAGGACACAACAGCTCTAATGAAAAAAATGGCTAACACAAGTTTCTTGCTCAATCCTCGACTTACAATTGTTAAAGATGGCGTTGTAACACTCGATACGATTTATCAGGCGCAGGACATCGAAGATAAGCTTTTGCCACAGATTACAGGTCCCGATGAATATACAAAATACATTCTCGACGAGAATGGAGAGGTGATTGTTATTTCTAAAATGTGATTCTTTTGAATATAAAAGTAATGTCGGAGCAAAATCTTTGCCCCGACATTATTTTTGTCCACTATGCTTTTTTCCGATAATTAGTCTTATTTTTGCAGAAGTTATTTTTGAAAAGGAATTTTATAGAAATTTTACGAAATAATTGGATATGAGAAAGTTATATTACATATCATTCGTTCTGCTGATGTCGGTTATGCTGTATTCCTGCAAAGAAAAGGCTCCCGAAATCACCGATGCCAAGGACATTGAATACGACGAGTTTTCAACGAGCCGTTTCCCTGAGTTTGATGCCAACCTCGAGGTTTCGATTTACTTCAAGTTGCCTAAAGTTGGTGTAAATGAAAAACTAGACAGCATTTATGCCGACCTTGTGGCGTTTTACACCGACAGTTCCAGACGCGAAATCCAGAGCGGCATCGAGATTTTTGCCGATTCCATCGAGTCGGAATACTACACGACCAAGGAGGACATCGGCGCCGACATTTCGGGCTACATCTACGCCGTTAACTACTACGACAGCATCTATCCCGTCTATGCCGACGGCAAACTGCTTGTGTATTACGACGATTCCTACGAATATCAGGGTGGAGCGCACGGCATCTCGGGAAAGACATACACGGTTTACAACATTGCAACCGGCCGTCGCGTCACCGAGGACGACATCTTTGTGATGAACGACGAAAACGAAAAGGTTTTGTCGGAAATGATTGTCGAGGCTTTTGCTGTAGAGTTTTCCGACGAGAAGGACGACATGTGGAACGAAGGCATAAACTTCATCAACGGCAACTTCAGCATTGGTGCCGATTCGCTCTACTACCAGTACTCGCCGTACGAGATTGGTCCGTATGCAATGGGAATGCCGCGTGTCGCCTTGCACAAGGAGGCTGTAAAGCCTTTCCTGAAAAAGGATGGCGTGCTGTATGAATATTGGTTTCCGGAGAAGAAGAAATAATAATGGGCTAAAAGGCTAGCAGGCTCACAGGCTAACAGGCTAACAGGCTGCAAGCCAGAGAGCCTTTAAGCCTGGAAATATAGAAAGTACAGTCGCGGCGCGCCACGACTCAACAAGAAATTTTTGAACATGAAAAACATACATTACATATTTTTCGCCCTTCTCGCTTCTGCAGTAGTTTGTTCCTGCAAAAGCAAGATGGCAGAACCATCGGCAGATGAAAACAGGGCAAAGTCGGAAGAAGTGGCAAACGACAGCCTTCCTGAATCTGATACGGTAACGGTAGAGGAGAAGGCTTTCAAGCTGGAAATGAAGACTTACCGAGTTGTAAAGGCAGCAAAGGGCTGTTCGTTTACATACCATGCCGTTTTGCCTGCTGACACCGACAACAAGGCGATTCTCGCCATTCGTGATGATGTGCTTGGCGAAATTTCAAATGGCGTGGATGTGGATGCCGATTTTAGACGCAGTGCAGCCAAGTCGGTAAGCATGTACCAGGAAGCAATTGCCGATTCCACCGACGAGTATTTTGAATACTTCGAGGAGTACGATTTGGACAGCATTTATCCTGTGCTTGTCACGGATGGATTTATTGCTATGGCCTATTATGCATTCTCCGAAGTTTCAACTGCTCCGCGTAGCGCTTCGGAATACCATTATATGATTTACGACCTTGCTACAGGCAAGCGAATGACCGAAAAGGATATTTTCAGCAATGTTGGCAAGGCAAAGGAAGTAATAGAAAAGTATATCTGGGAGCAGACAACCGAATGGCAGTCTGGTGAGGAAGAAGACGCCTCGCAGGTTACAAACGAAGATGTGTTCAATGGCAACTATTTCTTGA
>JAEEGF012276475.1_pt1 | contig 19251 bp, 10 predicted proteins | sample 9134171 | NCBI WGS metagenome assembly JAEEGF01 (sample SAMN16246542, study PRJNA631951) | gut metagenome | biome: gut microbiome; feature: rumen; material: AP-attached | host: Bos | place: Iran: Karaj | collected 2018-10
GACTGATGGACCCGCCTTTGCATGAGTTCGTGCCTCATACCGAAGAGAAGCAGAAGGCTCTCGCTGCTGAGCGTGGCATCACCTTCGAGGAGATCAAGAAGCGCATCGACGCCCTCAACGAAGTGAACCCGATGATGGGTCTGCGTGGCGTCCGCCTCGGCATCGTCTATCCCGAGATCACCGAGACCCAGTTCCGTGCCCTGTTCCAGGCCACCGCTGAACTAATGACCGAAGGCTTCGACCCGCATCTGGAAATCATGGTCCCGCTGACCATCAATGTCAAGGAGCTTGAGCACCAGAAGGCTATCGCCAACCGCGTGAAGGCTGAAGTGGAAGCCAAGTTTGGTGTCAAGATCAACTACATGTACGGCACCATGATTGAGATTCCTCGCGCTACTTTAGTGGCCGATCAGATTGCCAGCGTAGCCGAGTTCTTCAGCTTCGGCACCAACGACCTCACCCAGATGACCTTCGGCTTCAGCCGCGACGACGTCAACGCTATCGTGAAGGACTACATCGAAGAGAAGATCATCCCTGCCGACCCGTTCAACACCCTCGACCAAGAAGGCGTTGGCCAACTCGTCAAGTTGGGTGTGCAGCGTGGCCGTAGCCAACGCGCCAACCTGAAGTGCGGCGTTTGCGGTGAGCACGGTGGTGACCCCGCTTCGGTCCACTTCTTCTACAAGGCCGGTTTGAACTACGTGAGCTGCTCGCCGTTCCGCGTGCCCGTCGCACGTCTGGCTGCTGCTCAGGCCGCTATTGAGGAAGAAAGAGCCAAATGAGAATTGTCAATTAAAAATTGATAATTGAAAATTGAAAGCCTTCGGAAACGGAGGCTTTCTTTTTATTGTCAGTCAATGAATAGTATTTGCGTTTGGGTCGCGCGATTCGAATTGGGCATCACTGCCTCTACATCGATGGCATCCTCTTGAAGATACACCAAAAACGCCCGAATCTCCTTATCCGTCATTTCCCTTAAAGCATCGGCGTATGTACGAACCTGATTAAGGTGTTCTTCATCCTTCTTGCCTGTCTTGTAATCAATCAAATAGATGACATTAGGAAGCTCGGCATAACGGTCGAGACGAATGACTTTATCCTTATATGAGGGAAATAATATCTCGCATTCCGTCTTCACCTTGGCAGAAGGATCAAAGGCAGGGGCAATCCGTGGATGTTGGGCCATCTGCAGGAAACGATCCTTAATCCATGTAGAGGTCTCTTGGTCGATGGTGCCGTCATTTAGATAAGGCTGCAACACAGCTTCGATTTCGCTGGACGTGCGGATTTTCGCCAAGATCTGATGCACCAACTCGCCAAACTCGCGCGGCGACAATTTGTCGCTTTTCGATTGCCAGACCGTAGTAGGATTGGAGTCAAGGGCGATTTTCCCAAACCAATCGGACGACACCGATTCGGTCTTCAACGCTTTCTTTTTGTCTTCCTCTTGCTTCTTCTGAGGTTTTATGAACTCGGAATCACCAAAGCGATAGACCAATGCGCTAGTCTCTGGCACTTGATGCTCTTGTTGATTCTTGAGGAAATCGTAGATGATGTTCGTTTGCTTCTCCTTGCCTCGTTTGGCGATGACATACAGGCGCTGCTGGGCCCGGGTGAAGGCCACATAAAGCAAATTGAGGTTGTCCAAACGATTGCTATCCTTCTCTTTCTCCACCTTCTCACGCGCTCTTTCGCCCATGTTCTCGGCACTCTTGTCGAGTTTAAACAACACCTTGTCCAAATGAGGAATGGGCTCAAAATCGAGGTCATCCGGATAGGGATGCAGCCATAATTCTGTCGACCGGCTGGTATTCAGTTTCTCGTCCAAGTCGATGATGGCCTCAGGATAGATGACCACGGGAAACTCCAAGCCCTTCGACTTGTGTATCGTCATAATCTGCACCGCGTTGCCGCCCACCGACATCACCGCAAGCTTGTCTTGCTTTGTATCCCAATACGTCAGGAAGTCGTCAACGCCCTCCCTAATGCCGAATTGCGACTTGAAGACCTCTTCCATGAAATAGTTGAGGAAAGCATCATGTAGGGTGTCGAAATTGAAGATGAGCAACAAGTTGGCACAGAGGTCGTAAAGACAAGTTGCTTTGGCGAGTGCACCTTGCAACAAGCCGGCTTCGCCCAAGCCCATCACGAGTTCGATGGCTCTCCCCCCTTGGGCAATTGCCTTCACCTCTCCGAAAAGTTGGCTGATCTCACCTGAAAAACCAGGATCTTTCGCCAACCTCCAATAATATAACACGTTAGCGATTACCGTTTCATTGTCGCCATTGATCAGATAGCGAAGCGTGTTCACCAACAGTTGCACCTTGTCGGACGACTTGAGCAAGATAGAGTCCTGGGAAAGGACAGGAATTCCAGCGTCGTTCAGGTAATTGGCCATCTCCGAGCCATAGTCCGACCTACGGGTGAGCAAGGCGATGTCGGAATACTGATAGCCTTTTTTTTCGGTAAGGTCACGGATGATGGCCTCTACCCTTTCAAAGCAATAATCAGGTTGGTCCTCGGCATCATAGAGCTCAACCTGCACAAGGCCATCATCGTCTTTTTTGTCAATCTTTTGAACGATGCCAACCTTTTCTTCGGTGCCTGGCTTCTCCGCCTTATACACTTTTTGCAGATCGGGCGACAGGTGGGTATACACCGACTCGAAGAAGGTATTGTTAAAAGTGACGACTTGGGCAAAGGAACGATAGTTGGTATCCAAGTTCTTGAAGGCAAAGTTGTCCTTCAGATTCTGCTCATACTGCAAGAATGTCGCATTGTTTTCGGGCTTGCCATAGATCTCCGGCAGACGCACGATTTGTTCCACCTCACCACTGCGGAAGCGATAGATGGACTGCTTGCCGTCGCCCACCACCATGCTCATGTTGCCATTGGCTAGGCCATTGTCGACCAAAGGCAAGAGATTATGCCATTGCAAGATGGAGGTATCTTGAAACTCGTCCACAAACAAATGCCGAAAATGCTCACCAATACGCTCATACACGAAAGGAACCGAGAAATCACCCATCACCCTGTTGAGCAACTTGTTGAACTCCGATATATGCACTATTTCTTCTTCGTTGGCCAAAGATTCGAACTCCATCCGTATCTGCGTGCGGATGGCGTATAGATAAAGCAAATCACGTTGCGCCTTGTAAAACAGGAATGAGGCCAAGCCCTTTTTAACCACATCGTTTATCGCTTGCAACACGGGCAATAAAGCAGCATTGTAGGCTTCTATTTGTGCCTTGCCCAATTGTTTCTCCCCCTCCTTCGAGAAGCAGTTCCCCATTTTGAGCACGCCGTTGAATCGGGAGCTGGGGTGTTCGTACGCCTTTGCCGAGAGCTTCCTTAGATATGAAATGAAGCCATTTTTTCCGTAGGCGAAAAGCTCGTCGTTGAGGCCAAACTGTTTTTGGAGACGTGCAAACTCAACCAACTGCGATTGAATGTCTTTTTCAAAGTCCCCTGTCTTGCCATTCAAGAATTCAAGGGTTTCCTTATATTGGGGATAGTCTTTTATGCTATTGTTTTCATCTTTCTGGTAGGCCTTCTCGGTCATCAGCTTGGCGATGAAGTCAGAGAGTTGGTTTTCGATAGCCGTTGAACGTTGGTTGTCGAACTGGTTATTGCTGAAGTCAATGAGCAAATCTGTAAGGTAATCTCCCTTATTCGTGATCCTCAGGCCCAAGCGCTCCGTGATGGTCTCCGCCACCTCATTCGTATCGATGCTGACCGAGTATTGGTTGGGCAAACCCAAGTCATGGGCGAAGCTCCGCGACAGTTTCTGCACAAAGGCGTCGATGGTACTCACACAGAAGTTGCTATAGTCATGCATAATCTGGGTCATCAGGCTTTGGGCGTTTCGTTTCAACGCCGCATCGTCGATACCCAATTCTTCTATCAATTTCGCCTCCATCGACTTGGGACCAACCTTCTCGCTGTCGATGATGTCGCGCAGTTCCTTCACGATTTTGGCTTTCATCTCGTTGGCGGCAGCGTTGGTGAAGGTGATGGCCAGGATGTTCTTGAAATTGGACACCGCACCCTCATTGGCAAGGCATAGTTTCAAATACTCCTTGATAAGCGTGAAGGTCTTTCCCGCTCCAGCCGAGGCTTGGAAAACTTTGAAAGTAGCAGCGTCAGTCATGGCTATCATTTCCTTTCAGGATTTCGTTGCTTGTTGATAAGAGGCTGACTGGATGTGTTACTTTTTTTCCAGAATAGATCGCGGAAAGTCGGGAACGAACGGCTATACGACAGACCCAATCCCTGCGTATACGGCGCTCTCCTGTCGATAGCGAAACTGTTGAAGTTGGAGTTGTAGTTGGAGTGGTTGTAGAAGTGCGCCTGCAATCGACCGTCCTTGCTCAACTTGTAATAGAGGTCGAATTCACCGACAATGTTGGAGGCAGCATCGGCATTGGGGCTGTTGCTCGACATCACACCCAAGTTAGTCTCAATGGTCAAGCGGTTCTCAAAGAGCTCGGTGCGCAAGGCCACCTGGTATTCGTCATAAGAGTCGTCGTTACCGGAATGATAACTTACGCCCACATTCATGTTTTGGGTGATGTTGAACTGATAATTCGCAGAAAACAGGTTGAAAAGGTCCATGGTCTGTTCAGCACCAGCAGAGCCACCAGCGTAGGCAAACTTGCCAAACACCAACAAGGAAAGTGCCTGATTGGCCATCACCATCTGGTTGGTCGTATCGACGACCGAATACACGGTCTGAATGATGTCTTCGCTGGCATTGGGCAACCTCATGCCGAAGGAGATGGTCGGGTTGAGGAGGGCATCTTTTAGATGGATGAGGCACTCAACGTTAACGTTGTTGTTGACCGACGACGTCGAGTCGACTTGGAAGCCAAGATCGGCCAAATCCGCCTTGATGGAATAGGCTCCCGTTGCGTTGATGCGTCCGTCGGTAGGACTCCCCGTCCAAGAGATAGAGCCGCCTTTCTTCAGCGTGAAGTTACGCGTCACGAGGTTCATCAACGTGAGTTGGAAACGGCCTGAAGAAATGGTGTACTTGCCGTACATGGAAAGCGCCTCCGCCGTGGAAGTATTCAGTTTCACATTGCCTTCACCAGTGGCGTCGATTGAGCCGATATCACCAGGCAAAAAGATTTTCAGTTTGGCCACATCTGTGGCATCAATATCGAGGTCGATGGCAAAATTGCCCTTTCGCTTCGCCGTTCCCTCTTCTGGCATATCTTCGATGGTATCGGCCACAGGGGTGATGAAAACGATAAAGTCGTTGTCCTTCACCGTCGAGGTCCTGTTGAGCGGAATGGTGAGGGCTGTGCCGTTTTCCGTCCTTGCTTTGATGTCGAGATGGAGGTCATTGAACGGGCCCTTGATGGTGACCATGCCAAAAGCGACAGCCGAACCATAGAAGGAGTCGTTGTCCTTGCTGGTGGTGGCCATGGCCAAGAAATTCCTGGGATATAGCTTCAAGTCGAGATAAAAATCCTTGAACCTGTCGTGGCTAATGCCGCCCTCTACCCGAGCCCTGTTGCCGAGGGTGTCATATAGCACCATGTTCTCAAACTTAATGTTCTTGTTGTCGACCAAAATAGTGGGGCTAAAGGTATAGAACGTGTTCAGGTAACCGATTTTGCAGCCGCCGTCGGTGATGCTGACTTTACCGGTGATGTCAGGCTGCTTGATAGAGCCTTTGAGGTCGATGGTGCCATTGCCAAAGCCCTGCAAACGTGAAACGAAGTTATTCACAAACGGGCTGAGAACCGATAGCCTCATGGAGTCCAACACCGCCGTAAAATCGAGGTTGTCTTCCTCTTTGGCCGTGTAATAGGAGCCAAACGCATAAAGCATACGTTTCTTGTCGTTGAAGATTTGGGCATCCAATTCGACGGACTTGTCATCATTATCCCATGCGCTCTCAATCTCGGCATCGCCAATCTGGTCTCCATCAATCCCAAGCTGGTCAATCCTAAGGTCGGCCAGGACCATGGGGTCGACTTTCAGGCCGCTGACCACCGCCTCGCCCGTGATGAAACCATCGGCATCAAAGTTCAGCGCTTCGGTGAGCACATCGAAATCGGAGATATCGAACTTGTTCAGCTGCAATGTGATGGTGTCGCTTTCCTCCAAGGGCACATAACCATCCAATCGCAACAATTGTTGGTTATGGCTGAACACCAGGTTGGAAATGTTAATGCGTCCCTCAGTCAAATCGATGAAATTGTCGGACGGCACTATCCACAACGAGTCGTTGATGGTGATGTCGGCACTACCGATATTGAAGGTACCACCACTCAAATGGGGATGGAAATAGGTCTCTATCAAAGCCTTGTTGTGGTCGGCCTGGTCAACGTCGTCCCACTTGATGCGCGTGGCAATGGTGTCATTGCCCATCTTGGTGAAGAACAGGAGATTGTCGAGGCCAATCGACAAGGTGTCGGTGGCGGTAATGTTGGTCCAACCGACGCGACCCATCGAAAGCGAACCGTATGAAAACTCCTTGTTGTTGAAGTGTCGGAGCTCCAAATCATCGACGACCACCTGGCTAATCTCAACCTTTTTCGTTCGGGCAGTCAAGTTGAGTTGATTAGATCGCGAGGTGAAGGTGCCATTGAGTGTAGTGTTCTTGGCGATTTTTAGATTGGGCATGAAGAGTTGGCTCAGCGTCTTCGTGTCTTTCAGGATGAGGCTGACAATGAAGTCTTGGTCGACATCGTGGGAGAGGGCAAGTTTCTTGAAGTTCTCCCTGTTCTTTTCAAACTTCGGGAAATGGACAAACGAGTCACCGTATTCGTTTAATGCAGGCAAGAGACTGGCAAAGTTCATCTGACCTGCCATCTCGAAGTTGAAGAAGTCGCAGGTGATGTTGATGCGTCGCTGCATGAGGTTGTCGTTGAGGATGGAAGCATCGAAGTCGTTCATGACATAGCTACCTCTCCCATCACGATAGACAGTATTGTCAAGATGAAGCTCACCCTCAAGTTCATCGATGTCGAGACCATTCAGGTTGGCCACGATATGCGTGCTGATTTCAGAAATTGAGTCGTTCTTGATCAGCTTCAAGGCTTTCAGGTCGGCATGACTGATGTCGGCATCAAAGTCAACGACAGGATATTTCTTGTTTCTAAAGTCGATCAATCCATTGAAGTCGAGGCCGAGGACGTTGTCGTCGATGGCAACGGCACCATTAAAGCGGTTATCCTTCAAATCGCCATTAAGCACAATTTCGTCGATGCTGTAACCCATCAGCTGGGCATTGAGGGCTTTTCCCTTCATGGTCAAGTCGATGGGACCTTTTTTCGGGATGCGGGCAACGAAATCGGTATTCAGGTCGAGGCTGCCCAAAATCTTCTGGGCGTTGGCAATCAAGCCAGCTTCAACCTTGTCGGCATCGATGCGGCCCGAGAACACGTTATCGCCCTTCGCTGTCTTCTGGCGCGACACGTCAAGGTCGACATTGCCAATGCCAGAGGTTAAATGAATCTCGGAGTCGAAATTGTTGTATGAGCCTCTGAAATTCAAGGTAGCCTTGCCCGACTTCAAGGGGCGCAGCGACTCGGGCAACGGGATGGTCTTGGTGGACGAGGGGATATAGAAATTCGCCAAATCGTCGTAGGTGAACTGCAGCTTCTTGATATTCAACTCGTGTTCGCCATCGTTGAAGTCCAATGGATGAATGCTGAGGCTGCCTTCGATAACGGTCGACTCGCCGAACTCGGCTTTGAGGTCGTCGACGCTGAAATGCTCAATAGGTCCGGTGAATCGACCTTCAAAGAGAATCCTGTCAGGCATTTTGTACATGATCTCGGCAAACACGCCCACATCGGAAAGCATGATGTCGGTGGGTCGTATCGTGGCATCAAAGACCACCGAGTCGACGAAACTGCCAAAAGCACCGAAGTCGTTGTAGAGCATGTGCACATCTGCATTGATGTGGGTGTTGTTCAACTCAGTATTCAAGCCATCGAGGAAAATACCGTGGGAGCACACCACGGCATCCGTCTCAAAATGCTTGATGTCCAAGCCGCTGATGTCCTTTCCAATGAGCGAATTGATCTTGGCATGGATGGAATCGCCATACATGTAGAAGTCCTTCGCCTCGAAGTTGATGCCATCCAATCCCAAATGGGCATAATCCATCACATGGTTCTCTGTTTTCTCGGGATGATCCTTGTTTTGGTTCCAGAAAACGAACTCCAGGTTCTTCACATCAATCTGGTCGACGATGATGGTGATCGGTTCCTTTTCGGGCTTCTCTTTATCGGTCTTGAAGGCATCCACAAGAAAAGCGAAATTGAACTTTTCCTCACCCTCATATTGGATCAGATTCGCCTTCACGTTATTCAGTTCCACATTTTCCAGATGGATGATGCCATTCAAGATGTCGGCGATATCCACTCCGGCACGCAACGTACCTATTTTAGCCAACTCACTGCCATTCAAATCATTGACAACAACATCATCCAAAAAGACGCCAAAGTCTGGGGTAATCAACAGTCGGCCGACCTTGATGTCGCCACCAGTTTTTTCTGACAGGTAGCCACTGGCAAAACGAGCGGCAAACTTCTGGAAGACAGGGTCTTGTACAGCAATAAAAAGACTAGCTATGATGCCTAGCAGCACCATAATCACAACCAAAATGCTATGGATAATCTTTTTTTTAATACTTTTGACCCTCCAAATTGAGAACCATGAACGAATACATTTTAGGCATCGAATCTTCGTGCGACGACACCTCTGCCGCAGTACTCCAAGGCACGCATGTGCTCTCCAATGTCATTGCTGGTCAGAAGGTTCACGAGCAATACGGCGGTGTGGTGCCCGAACTCGCCTCGCGTGCCCACCAGCAAAATATCATCCCTGTCATTGACACGGCCTTAAAGACTGCAAAAATAGAAAAAAAACAGTTATCCGCCATCGCTTTTACGCGCGGACCGGGACTTTTAGGCTCATTGCTCGTCGGAACCTCTTTTGCAAAGGCTTTCGCGCAGACTTTGAACATTCCCATGGTGGAGATCGACCACATGAATGCACACATCTTGGTGCATTTCGCAACTGATGAGACCCACACCGAGGTGCCTGACTTTCCGTTCCTGTGTCTCACCGTCTCGGGCGGCCATACCCAAATCGTGGTGGTGAAGGACTATTTCGACATGGAAGTCATTGGCAAGACCATCGACGACGCAGCGGGAGAGGCCTTCGACAAGACGGCGAAGATCCTCGGCCTGCCCTACCCTGGCGGTCCCGTCATCGACAAGCTGGCCAAAATTGGCAACCCCGAGGCTTTCTGTTTTGCCAAGCCCCAGATTCCCGATTTGGATTATAGTTTCAGCGGACTAAAGACCAGCATCTTATACACCGTTCGCGACAATCTGAGAACCAACCCGAATTTCATCGAGGAGAACAAGGCCGACCTCTGCGCCTCAGTGCAGAAGACCATTATCGACATCTTGATGAACAAGTTGGTGAAAGCCAGCAAGCAGACGGGTATCAAGACCGTGGCCATCGCAGGCGGCGTGAGCGCCAACAGCGGCTTGCATGATGCCATGCTTGCTCTTGGCGAAAAATACCATTGGAAGGTGTTCATCCCACGTTTGAGCTACTCGACCGACAACGCCGCCATGGTCGCCGTGGCAGGATATTTCAAATTCTTGAAAGGAGAATTTGCCAGTCAAGATTTGGTGCCTTATGCGCGGCAGAGCTTGAAGGACTAACGAATCAAGTCTACATACACCGGCAAATGGTCGCTAAAGCCGCCAAAATAGCGCGGCCCGATGTAGGTGCGGAAGAGTTTCTTGCCGTGGTAGGTCTCGTCGTCCTCCAACATGAAGTCGGCATGGAAGATTCTGGCGCTACCCTCTTGATAGTGAAGTCCTTCTCCGTCAATCATAGCAGGCGTGACGATGATCTGGTCGAAGATTTGCCAGTCGGCCTGATGCTTCAAAGTTCCTTCAAAACCCAAGCCATCATTCTTTCCAAACAGGTTCACAAAGCATCCCTCCTCCATCTCGCTAAGATGGCGCGCCCGCAAAACATCGTAAACACTAGGATCGGTAGGACAGTCGTTCAAATCGCCCATCATGATGACTTTCGGTTGGTAGCCTTCGGGTGCCGCCGCCATGATGGAATCGACCTTGGCGCGCAGTATGGCAGCCGAGCAGGAGCGTGAGCCCACCGTCTCCAACTCGCCGCTGTAACGCGAAGGCCAGTGGTTGACGAAGACGTGGAGGGTGTCTATTATATGGGACGGCCCTTCGACAAGCTCAGGGACCTCAACTGTCACGAATTTCGCATACAGGATATCCCTCGAATGATAAGCCGTATCCTCGGGATTGTAATAAGGTATCACCGCGCTCTCCACCAGCATGAAATGATCGAGCGAATACACAATAGCGGGGTCTATGCCACGCTTGTCGGGGCCTTCATAAAGCACCCAACGATAGTTGTGTTTCTTCAACGGTGTCTGTTCAAAAAGACTGCTCAACACATATTCGTTCTCCACCTCGCACATGCCGATAATGCCCAAGGGTCGGTTCTCAGACATGGCCAGGATGGCCTTGTACATGTTGTTGCGCTTACGATAGAAACGGGTTTTCGTCCAATGTTGCATGCCGTCCTCGGTGAAGGCGTTGTAGGTCTTGGTGCTGTCCACATAAGGGTCGAAGAAGTTCTCCATGTTCCAGAAGGCCACGCGCACAGGCTCGTTCTGCCCAAAAACTGTATTAGTAATCACAAAACACACAAAACCAAACAAAACAACCATCTTTATAGCAGTGAGGGAAAGCTGCCAACCGGCGGCTTTCCTTCGGCGACACGGTTGTGTAGCCGCCACTCCTTGTAAAATTGTTTTGCAAGTTTTGTAGGTTTTGTGACAAATATCCATAACTCCCTTTCTGTTACCGCTGCAAATTTAGGAATTGTTTTTATTTTTGCACCATGAAATCGAAATTGCTCATCCTGTTTTTGTTAGTCTCCAGCCTCAACTTTGCCCAAAATCCCCATTTCTGGGACGGCATCGAGGCGTTTGATGGCCCGACGGACGAGAATCCAGTTTTGGCAGCACAGATTGATTTCTATTTCGACAAAATGGTCGCTCCCCTACCCGATTCCATCACTCTTGAAATCGGCCGATTGGTGGAAAGAACAAGTTTCAACCCCAACCTCCGTGATTTCATCCTTTGGCATCTGCTTGAAAAATACCGCCATCCCGAATACATGACGCAGGACCAGGTGTTCGTCTGGCTCTATGACAATTACTTCTCCCAACTGGAAATCAAGGACCTGCACGAAACCAACTTGGCCTTGATTCGCGACAAGGCCGAACGTTTCCGCCGGTTGGCCTTGTTCAATGTCGCGCCAAGCCTGGGAGAAATCGCTGATTTGCCATCCATCGAAAGCGAATACACTGTCTTGTTTTTCTACGACCACGACTGCGAGGTTTGCCAACAAGAAATGCGGGACTTGGATTCGGTCTGTGCCTTGCATCCTGAAATCATGCCTCTCAAAATCGACCTGAACAGCGACACGGAGGGCTTGGATGCCATATACGATGCTTACGACATTGAAACGACGCCGCTGATCTATGTACTGGACAGGGACAAGCGCATTATCGCCAAGAAAATTCGGGCCAGGCAAATCAGCCTGGTCGTTCTTGGGCAGAACCAACGACAAGTGCAAGTGATGAGCTATAATGTGCGCCATTGTGCGGGCATGGATATGGTTTTGGATTACGACCGTACCGCTGCAGTAATCAGCAAGCAGCAGCCCGACGTGGTGGCCCTTCAGGAGCTGGACAGCGTGACAGGACGCAGCGGTCATCGCTACCAGTTAGCAGAATTGGCCAGCCGCACACAGTACCATTCCATCTTCGGTAGCGCCATCGACTACGACGGAGGCAAATATGGTGTAGGTATGCTCACTCGTGAAAGCCCCATAAGCGTCAAGTGCATCCCTTTGCCGGGCGAGGAGCCTCGTGTGTTGTTGGTGGTGGAATTAAAGGATTATGTGATCGCTTGCACCCATTTGGATCTCGAAGAGGAGCAGCGCCTGGCATCCGTTCCGCTCATCGTGGCAGAGGCCCAACGTTGGCAGAAGCCCTTCATCCTTGCCGGTGACTGGAACGACTCTCTCGACTCGCCGCTGATGCAAGAAATGAAGAAACATTTCACGATTCTTTCCGGCGACGAGCCCACTTTCCCCGCCGACGAGCCGCAGGAGTGCATCGATTATGTAGCGTCTTTCAAAGGACGGTCTGTAATGGTACTGAAATCCAGTGTAATCGACGAACCAGAGGCATCCGACCATCGGCCTTTGGTGGTCAGCGTGATGTTACAATTCTAAAATGGAGAAAAAACGCAGCACCATCAACAACCGTTAATTATTCTACGCATCTCATCCATCTTCGCGACCGCCTCTTCATACAGTTTCCACTGCGCCCTTGTGCGCACCAGATTGTGAGTAGGATACTTAATCTTATAATAAGTATTGCCATTGATGTAATCCGTCAGGAAACGCACCGCTTGCATGTAGGGAAACAATGTCGCCGCGTATGGCAGGTTTACCTTTTCAATCGGCAAAAGGAACGACTTCGTACCCTCCAAATACCCTTTCGAAAAAGACTCGAAGATCTCCATGTTGAAGTGGATGTTGTCCAAGTCGGGATCGTCCTCGGCACCCGTGTTGGCTGCCGAGCGTAAGAAGTCACCGAAGTCGGAGAAGACAAAACTCGGCATGATGGTATCCAAGTCAATGATGCAAAGCACATTGCCATCTTTGTCGAAGAGCATGTTGTTCACCTTGGTATCGCAGTGGCAGATGCGCTTCGGCAATTTGCCTTCACGATAGAGGCGTTCACCCAGACACATCTCGTCGGCCACCGCTCGAATCCTATAAACCAACTTCTGTACCTCCACCTCGCGCATCATCCCAGCACGGTCCTTAGCGACGGCCTCGTCCAACTGTTTTAGGCGGAACTCGATATTATGAAAGTCGGGGATGATCTCCCCTATCGGAGCGTTCAGATCCGTGAGCAGCGACTCGAAATCGCCGAAGGAACGCCCTGCATAATAGGCATATCCAGGTGTTACAGCTTCATAAGTGTAACTGTCAGCGATGAAGTCCATCACACGCCAATATTTGCCATCCTCAACGACGTAGGTCTTTCCCGTGTCGGCTTTCAGGAAATGCAGAACGCGACGATTGATGTCAGCAACTCCTTGATGCTCGTATTTCTGTCGAATATGATTCGTTACGGTTTCAATGTTGTTTTGTAACATCTCCACATCGGTGAAAACAGCATTGTTGATGCGCTGCAACACATATTTCGGCTGGCCTTCCACAATTACCTTATAGGTGTCGTTAATGAGTCCGTTGCCCAAAGGCGTAATGTCTTCTATAATGTTCGGATCGATAAAATGACCCGCGATGGCAAAAAGTTCGTTCATAAGTGGAAAATTTTGGCGAAGATAGAAATTTTGAATGGATATTTTCTACTTTTGCAATGACTTTTCGGCACGAGGTTCGCCTCGTGCCGAAGGCACGATACCTTATTTACCCTACACAAACGCAGTGCAGTGTAGGGATTCCAAACACATAAACCACATGAAAAACAGAATCTACCACATCCTCCTCAGCCTGCTCCTGCTAGGCACTGCCCTCGTCTGCAATGCGCAAAGAGGAGCTGACACCCGCAAGGGCAACTATGTCATCGTCGACAACAGCATCCTTTTCGACGAGCCGCTGCGCATCGAAGGGCAGAAAAGCGTCCTTCAGCTCGCTGTCGACCCCATTGAGAACGTCCGCATCGGCTTCATTGGCCTCGGCATGCGTGGTCCCGATGCCGTCGACCGCATGACCTACATTGACGGCGTGACCGTCGTGGCTCTCTGCGACATCGAGCCCGATCGCGTGGAAGCCGTGCAGACCAACATCCTGGAAGCGAAAAAGCTGCCGCGTGCCGCTGCATATACGGGTCGCGACGGCTGGCGCGAGCTCTGCGAGCGCAAAGACATCGACCTCGTCTACATCTGCACCAACTGGCAGACCCACGTCATGATGGCCACCTACGCCATGCAACAAGGCAAGCATGTGGCCTTGGAAGTGCCTGCCGCCACAACCATTGAGGACTGCTGGAAACTCGTCGACGTGGCCGAACAGACCCAACGCCACTGCATGATGCTTGAAAACTGCTGCTACGACTTCTTCGAGCTGACCGCGCTCAACATGGCACAGCAAGGCATGTTCGGTGAACTTATCCACGGCGAAGGCGCCTACATCCACAACCTTGAACCCTATTGGCGCGAATACTACGAAAACTGGCGCCTTGAATTCAACCAAGCCCATGCCGGCGACGTCTACCCCACCCACGGCCTCGGCCCCCTCTGCCAAGCCTTCAACATCCACCGCGGCGACCGCATGAAGACCTTGGTCTGCATGAGCACACCCTCCTACAATGGCAAAAAGATTGCCAAGGAACTAATGGGCGTCGACGACTTCGCCAACGGCGACATGACCACCACCATGATCCAAACCGAGAAAGGAAAGACTTTCCTGATTGAGCATAACGTCTACACCTACAGACCTTATAACCGCCTGTACCAACTCACCGGCACCGACGGCTTTGCCAACAAATATCCCATTGAAGGCTTCACCGTGATGGAGGACAAATTCCCAGCCGGTTTCCTACCCAAAGGCGCAAAACTCAACCCTCACGGTTTCGTTCCTGCTGAGGTACGCGACAAGATCTTGAAGGAATACCTCCACCCCATCGCCGTGGAGATTGAAGAGAAAGCCAAAGAAGTGGGTGGTCACGGTGGCATGGACTTCATCATGGATTACCGACTCATCTACTGCCTGCAACACGGCCTACCACTCGACCAAGACGTCTACGACGCCGCCGAATGGTCGTGCCTCGGCGAGTTGACCGCAGCCTCCATCGCCAATGGCGGCATGCCGGTACAGATGCCCGACTTCACACGTGGAGATTGGAATAAAGTTCAAGGTTATCGCCACGCGAAATAAAGCTTTAACCATACAAAAATGTAGGGCTGTCATATCATGGCAGCCCTACATTTGTTTTATTCAGATTTATTTCGCTGCAACAGACCTAAAAAATATCTCGGCATCCTTCCAAACTGTGTAGTCACGAGCATAAAGCAAATTCATTTGGTTGAGGACATCAGTTTCGATGTCCTTATCCATATACGAGGAAGGATTGTAAATGCCCTTTCGGATCTTGGGCAGTTTCTGTGCCTCGTCGGCAGGCGAACAATAGCCCACCCAGGTGCGACGGCCCAACAGAACCAAAACGGCATTCTTCAAGAACCTCACGGGCTTTTTGACCACCAAAGCCAACGGCAGCCAGAAAAGGATGCTGAACCCGCCCATCACCACATCGAAAAGGCGCTTGTTGCGACGATTGGCCACCGTGTCGATGGCCTTGATGTCAACGGTATACAAGTCGCCACGAGTGTTGATGCTGTTGCTACCGATGATGGACAAGCTGTCCTCAGGCGCAATCTTGTAGTCCACATTGGTGGCATGCCAGTCCACCATCTTGTCGATAATAACCTGATGCGGCACATCTTTCGAACAGAAGATGACCTCCGTAATCTTATAGATCTCAATGATATCGGGTACCTGTGAGAGGTTGCCGATGAAACCCTCAGGAGCCTCGCCTTGTGTTTCCGAACTCACCAACCCGATAAAGTCGGGCTTGATGGAAGTGCTCTCCAAAATGGAGTTCACCCGCTGAGCCTCCTCGGGGCTACCTATGACCAAGAAGCGTTTCTTCTCTGTCTTCTTCGACTGGAAGTTATCGTTGCCCGCCAAGATACCGATGAAACGTGTCAGGCTCATCTCTATGGCAAGCCACAACATTCCGAAGAGAATCAATGCACGAGAGAAACGCAGGCTCAAAGGCAGCAAGGCATACAGCACCAGAATCACGGCGCTGCCGAAAGCCACACCAAGCACGGCTTTGCCGATGTTGTAGGGCTTGTCGTAACCTCCTGTGAAATAGGTAGACAAAAGCCAGAGCAAGATATAGGCTGGCAACACGGCGGCAAAGAGCAGGACAGGATAGCTACCCACACCCTCATAGATGGTGCCACGGCCCCAAAAATAGCTGATGGCCGCCAAACCACCGTAACCCAACACCGCATCGAGGAAAGGTACGGCCGCCTTGTGGAAAAACTGCGACACCAAGGCAAAGAAGGCCTTGATGTAGATAGCCATGTTGATAAGGAACGAGAACGATTTGGCCCGCGATTGCCCGAAATGTTTCTTGGCAAAGATCTCCATGGCACGATAAAAGACGAACACGTAGTTGACACTAGTCTTCTTAGTGCTCTCGCCCTTGTAGTGGATGATGCGTGTTTCCGGGAAATAATAGTTCTTGTATCCGCCCTGCGTGATGCGGTACGACAGGTCGATGTCCTCACCGTACATGAAGAAGGTCTCATCAAGCAGGCCAACCTTGTCCAAGGTCTCCTTGCGCATAAGCATGAAGGCTCCCGCCAAAATCTCCACTTCGTTGGTTTCGTCATTGGAGAGATGACCCATGTAATAGCGTGCAAAACGCTTGCTGTGCGGGAATAGCTTGCACAGGCCGAACATCTTGTAAAAAGCCGTCGCCGGCGTAGGCAGACCGCGCTTCGACTCGGGCAGGAACTGTCCCTTGCCGTCCACCATCTTCACGCCGAGGCCGCCCGCATCGGGATGGCTGTCCATGAAGGCGATGCACTTCGAGAAGGTGTCGTCTTCCACCACAGTGTCAGGGTTGAGGAGCAACACGTACTCTCCCGTAGAGATGCGGATGGCTTGGTTGTTGGCACGGCTGAATCCCACGTTTTCCTTGTTGGCGATGACCTTCACCTCTGGAAACTTCTGCGCCAGCATCTTCAACGAGCCGTCGACGGAATTGTTGTCGACAACAAACACCTCCCCCTCAATGCCCTGCATGGCGCGATGCACCGAGTAAAGGCACTGCTCAAGGAAGTACTCGACGTTGTAGTTGACGATGACGACAGAGAGTTTCATCGGAGCTGCAATCAGTTGTTACGGTTAGAGTCGAGATTGTCTTTCACCGCCTTGAATCTTGGCTTGGGACCTTTGGGAATGGTGTCGCTAATGTTCTCCATCCCACAAGCGTTCATGATTTTAGCCTTAAGCTCGTCGTTCTGCATCCAACCCGTGAACTGCTCTGCACCTGGACCATAGGCATAGACTAACACAGGCAAACAGGTGTGGCTACCCGTCGAATAGTCGAACACGACATTGGTGTATTTGCCTTTTGGATCAGGCAAAGTCAAGCCACCTGTTTCGTGGTCGGCGGTAACCACAACCAAAGTGTTGCCTTTCTCCTTGGCATAGTCCAGTGCCACGCTGACGGCATAGTCGAAGTCGAGCATCTCGTCCATCATCCAAGTGGAGTCGCTGGCATGGCAGGCGAAGTCGATCTGCGAGCCTTCCACCATGAGGAAGAAGCCGTTCTTGGCATCGTCCAACGACTTCAAGGCCGTCTTCACAGCACGGGGCAGGAAGTCGCCACGGTCGGCGGCCTTGGGCATGTGGTTGGTGTCGGCGATAACCGCATATTTCTGGTTGGTCACATCAACCTCAGCAAGGTTGTCATAGACCTTCCAGCCCAATTCGTTCTCCATGCGGGCTATAAGGTCGAGGCTGTCCTTACGTTGGGCGAAATGCTTCATGCCGCCACCGATGATCAAATTGATATACGGATTTTCGGCCATTTGCACAGCAATGTCTTCATATTGCTTGCGATGTGGCACCTTGGCATAGAAAGCGGCAGGCGTGGCATGCGTGACATAGCAGGTCACGACGATACCCGTCTCCTTGCCTTGTTCGGCCAATGCCTCAAGCACAGTCTTCACTGGAATGGTATCCGGATTCATGCCTAGCATGGCATTGTTGGTCTTGTGGTCGCTGGCCAAAGCCGTACCGCCCGCAGCCGAGTCGGTAATGTCGTTACTGGCAGAGTGGGTGTCGACCACGCCAATGTAGGGAAACTGCGAGAAGGTCATCTCCTCGCCCGAGGCCAACATGGCTGCATACACCTGAGGCAGGGCCATGCCATCACCAATCATATAGATGACGTTGACGGCTTTAGCAGGTTCTTGTGCTTTGGTTTTGTTGTTGCATGCCGTCATCATGGCTAAGATGATGACCGCGAGAAGGGATAGTACGCTAAGTTTTTTCATATTCAAATTAATCAGAAATCTAGGATTTTATTGTTTGCGAGCAACAACTTTTTTCACGGCCTCCACGATGTCGGGTGTGTCGAGATGATAGGCTTTCAGCAACTCGTCAGGCGTGCCGCTTTGGCCAAACACGTCGTTGACGGCAACCATCTCCATCGGGCAAGGCATGTTCAAGGCCAAGACCTGGGCGATGCTGTCGCCAAGGCCACCATTGCGCTGATGCTCTTCTGCCGTGACCACGCAACGGGTCTTCCCTACCGACTTCAGCACAGCATCCACATCCAATGGCTTAATAGTGTGTACATTGATGAGCTCCGCATTGATACCCATTCCCTTCAGGATGGGAAGGGCTTGAACTGCTTTCCAAACGAGGTGACCGCAAGCAAAGATGGTCACGTCGGTACCTTCCTGCAGCATCTGGGCCTTGCCAATGACGAACTTCTCGTCCACAGGAGTGAAGTTCGGCACTTTCGGGCGACCGAAACGCAGATACACGGGGCCGTCGTACTCGGCAGCGGCGATGGTGGCATTCTTGGTCTGGTTGAAGTCGCAAGGCACAATGACCGTCATGTTGGGCAACATCTTCATCAGGCCAATGTCCTCGAGGATCTGGTGGGTGGCACCATCTTCACCGAGAGTCACACCCGCATGGGAGGCGGCAATCTTCACGTTTTTATTGGAATAGGCCACGCTTTGGCGAATCTGGTCATAGACACGACCCGTCGAAAAAGCCGCAAAGGTGCCCGTGAACGGCACGAAACCGCTCAAGGCCATGCCAGCCGCCATGTTGACCATGTTGGCCTCCGCGATGCCCGTTTGGAAGAAGCGTTCCGGGAACTCCTTGGCAAAGTCACCCATCTTCAGTGAACCAGTGAGGTCGGCACAGAAGGCCACCACCTTGGGGTTGCGGCGACCCGCTTCAAGCAGGCCTTCACCGAATCCCGATCTTGTATCTTTGTTGTTTTGAATTGTAAAGTCCATATTCTTCTTTTTTTGTCACAAAACCTTCAAAACCCACAAAACTGCTTTTGTGCAGACGCGGCGC
>JAEEGF010517392.1_pt1 | contig 19250 bp, 17 predicted proteins | sample 9134171 | NCBI WGS metagenome assembly JAEEGF01 (sample SAMN16246542, study PRJNA631951) | gut metagenome | biome: gut microbiome; feature: rumen; material: AP-attached | host: Bos | place: Iran: Karaj | collected 2018-10
ATCACCTCATCTTTCTATCTTGACCAGCGTCAGGGTGAAGATCAGGGTGCTATGAGCGGGGATGTCGTCCAGCTTGGTGGAGCCGTAGCCCCATTTGGCAGGGATGAAGACCTCCCATTTGTCGCCTTCGCGCATCCGCGTGAGGGCAATCTGCCATCCCATGATGAGGTCTCCCACCATGAACAGTGCAGGAAGCGGATCTCCTTCCGTGGAGTCGAAGACCGTACCGTCGATGAGCCTGCCGGTGTAATGGACATAGACGATGCTGCGGGGCGTAGGCCGCTTGGTACCGTGACCTTCCTCCAGGACTCGGTAGAGGACGCCATTGTCAAGGGCGACGATTCCCTCTTCCTTGGATTTCGCTTCCAGGAAGGCCTCGTTTTCCGCTTTATAGGGATTGGCGCGTTTCGGTTTCCTGTGGTACATAGACTGTTATTTTATCCGAACAAACTTACTATTTTTTCGGCACATTGGAAAAGAAACGCTAACTTTGATACAATAAAAGAATATAATCATGGACAATTTCATTGACGCTTTGTTAAGCGACAAGACCGACAAGATACCCGATGCATACGACTGGTTCGCCCCGCTCTTAGGAGATTGGGACTGCGATTATTACGACGAGCCGACAGAAGGCTGCAAGCGCCATGTCAAGGGCGAATGGATTTTCCGCAGGATACTGGAAGGCGCCGGCATACAGGACATCTTCATCTTCCCGTCAAGAGCGACCAAGGAAGCCGAGCCGCAACCCGACGGAGAATACGGATCGTCGCTCAGAATGTTCAACAAAGCCGAAGGACACTACGATGTCGTATATACCTGCGACCACTGCATGAAGAGGCTCTGCTTCACCAAGCAGGGCGACAAGCTCGTCGGAAAGGTCCTCTCCGAAAAAGACGCCTATTGGATTTTCTCCGACATCACGGCCGACAGCTTCCACTGGGAAAACGTCAGGCTTCCCGAAAACGGAGAGAAAAGGCTGGTCTGCGAAATCTTCGGAAAAAGGCTATAAACAGCGCACCTTTACATACAGCACCCCGTGGGGAGGAATGACATACTCGGCAGCCGTCGGGATGTCCTTCTGACGCCAGAGGTCGCGGACGGTATCGGCGTTCAGGTCGATTTTAGCCAATGCGCCGTCAAGCCGCACAGGGACGGAGGCTTCGTTCAGGTTGAAGATGCCCACGGCCTTGCCGCCGTCGTATAGGTCACGGCTCCAGATCTGCATGCCGTCCTCGACCACGTCCCGATGCGCCTGATGGCCCAGGATGTCCTGGTTCACGGCGTTTACCTCGTTGTTGCACAGGAGGTTGAAGGTGAAGTCGTCAATCTGGGCGATGTCACAGCCGATGAGCATGTTCGCCGCCAGCAGCGACCACAGGGAGATGTGCGTGTACTGTTCGTCCGGGGTCAGACGGGTGTCATGCAGGCTGCTGCTCCAGCCCACCTTGCCCACGATGAGCATGTCCGGATCATTCCAATGGCCGGGGCCGGCATAGGGATAAAGTTCGGTCTGCCGCACAAAGCCGTTCATATAGAGCGACTCCCAGGTGTCGATGATATCGTCCGACGTACGCCAGGAATTGGCGCCGATGAGGGCGCCCCACTCCCACGACTTGCCCCAGCCGTACTGGCATAGGGAATAGAAGATATCCCGCGGCTGCTCCGCCAGGTAGTGCTGCATCTTCAGATAAGGCCAGATGAAGGCCGCCTCGGACTTGTCGCGGCCGGCCTCATAGACCCAGCGGTAGCCGCACCAGTCGTATTTGAGGTAATCCACGCCCCAGCTGTTCCAGACTTCCGCATCCAGCTTTTCGTGGTCCAGCGAGCCCAGATAACCGCCGCAGGTGTGCTCGCCGGGGCAGGAATAGATGCCGAACTTGAGGCCGTTGGAATGCAGCCAGTCGCCCAGCCCCTTCATGTCCGGGAACTTCTCGTTGGCCTCGATGCGACCGTCCGGCGTCCGTTCATCGGCCTCCCAGGCATCGTCGATGTTCATGTAGGAATAGCCATAGTCGGCCAGGCCGCGGTTGATGAGAGCGACGGCCGATGCCATCACCTTCTCCTGCGACACGCTCAGGGCCCAGCAGTTCCAGCTGTTCCAGCCCATGGGCGGCGTGAGGCCGATCTGGGGGCCGACCTTCAAGGTAAAATCGGCCTTAGCGGTCCCCTTGTCGTTGGTGGCCGTAAATACCAGCGGATAATCGCCCTCCACGGCGCAGCTGCCGCTCAGAACGCCCTTGTCCGGATCCAGCACGACACCCTCCGGGAGGCCCTCCACGGCATATTTCATGGGTTTGTCGCCCGAGAAAGCCAGGCGGAAGATCACCGGCGAACCGGGACGCACGCCGAACACCAGAGGCCCGTTATAACGCGGCGTGGCGGGAGCGGGAGGCGTAAGGATGTAGGGGGCGCAGACTTCGGCCTCCAGGACCTCGGCAAAACGAGGATCGGCATAAGTCACTTTGAGCCGCTTTTGCGGGGCCAGCGGGCAGGAAATCTGCTTTTCCTTCCAGGCGGGAAGGTTCACTTTCTGCGTCTTGGACGATTCCCGGGCACCGGTCAGGATATCCGTGACGGTGATCTGCAGGGAACCGGTAGTCTTAGCGGACGTGGCCAGAACGGCCTTATAACCACCGGGTTCCACCTCCAGCGACAGGTGCGCAAAATCCTTCAGGCTGGGCTTGACAATCTTGGCGGAGCCTCGGCGCATACCGCCCGGGTCGCCGTAGTTATACACGCGCACGGCGATGACGTTATCCTGGTCCCAGCGCACCCAGCCAGGGTCCACGATATAATAGCGGCGCTTCCCGTACTCGCTGGAATACCCGCCCGGATCCTCCGGGAAGGTACCGGTCTTACCCACCGGATGGCCATTGACCCAAGTCTGGTCGGAATCGTCGATAGCGCCCAGGTCCAGCATGATGGCCTCCACTACCCCTTTCTTGAGGGAGGAAGGAATCAGCACGTGCAGACGGTACCAGCCGATACCGTTCACCTGCTCCAGCCCCAGGTCCTCCCAGGATTGGTTGAACGTAACCTCCTGCCACGCGCCGTCATCATAGGCAAACGCGCTCCAGGCCGGATCGTCGCCTTTCCGGAAGCGGCCGCCATCGACAGTGACGTCCTGCGCGGACATCGACAGGGAAACAAACAGTAACGATAAAAGAATCAATACTCTATTCATAATCAAAGAAAGCTTTGACCGTCTCTTTTTTCTTCCGGGAAACCGGGAGTTCCTTGCCGGCTACGAGGACGGTGTCCGGAGAGGCAAGGGTGGCATGGGTGACATTGACCAGAAAGGCGCGGTGGATCCGGAGGAAGCCCTCCCCCAGGAGGTTCTCCCATTGGCCGATACCGTTCCGGTTGCGATATGTCTCGCCGTCCCGCGCGAAAACCCACACTTCGGAATCGCGGGACTCCACATAGAGGATATCCTTCCTGTCGATGGAAACCTTCCGGTAACCGGAAAAGAAGGTAATGGGCCTTGTCGATGGGAAGCGCGCATTCAGCCATCTTTCCAGCACATAGTTCCCGTAGGCCAGGGCCGCAAGGATGCCGGCGACGAAAACCGGATTCAAGAGCATGGCGGGCAGGGTCTTTTCGTAATCCCCATTCGTATCCAGGACGAAGAGCAGGAACCACTCGATGGAGAAAATGAGGAAAAAGGCCGTCGTCATCACCCCCAGGATAATGAAGACGCTGTCCAGGATGCGTCCCCGCCGATCCTTAGCACGGTCCACCTTCGGGAGCAGGAAAGAAAGGGCCATCGAAGTAGGCAGGAAGGTCAGGCTCATGAGGAACGCCTGTGCCATCGTATAGTCCAGGCTCACGAGCAGCATCGTGGTCAGAAAGATGGCTGCCAGCCAGTAAGCGATGATGATGAGCACCTTTTTCATTCCTATACAAATTTAACGAATCCTGTGGAAAATCAAGCCCCAGAATGCGCTAAAATGCCGTGTTTTCGGATTTGACACCCATGTGTACGGATTTAACTTTGCATTTCTGCCCGCTTCCTCTTTATCTTTGCAACAAGGAATTCCGAAACCCATTGTCAAACTTTAACACGTATCATCATGTTACTTCTCGGAACTAACGTATTCCAACTCTTCGCCGCCGGAGGGTACGGTCCCATGTCCATCATCACGCTCCTTCTGATCGCGCTGTTCTTTGCCGCCTGGAAGGCTCCCGCATGGGTGAAGGAGATCGGTCTTGCCGCCCTTGCCTTCGGTTTCCTGTTCACCATAATCGGTTTCATCCAGGCCAGCGAAGTCATCCAGCTGGCGGGCGACATCGCCCCCGCTGTCATCTGGGGCGGCGTCAAAGTCGGCCTGCTTCCCATCGCCTACGGCCTCATCGTCTATATCGTCTCGCTGGTCATCCGCGTCATCAAGAAGCCCCGCATCTGACGGCGAAATAAGACCCCTTACCTGCCACCTCAAACAATGGCAAGATCCGACGCTTGATTATCAACGAGTTACAGAGTCCTTTCTAAAACTCAAAATTTGCCGGAAAAACAGAAATGCGGTAACTTTGTGTAAGAAAAAACGAACAAAAAATGGACTACAGACTCGTTGAAAAATTTAGGAACTTGGCGTTTGGTCTTGCCATGATCTCTCTGTTTTCCGCCTGTTTATTTAAGGGCGGACATCTTGTGGCCGCCGCCGTCGTCGCCATCGCTCTTCTGCTTGTTATCATCGCAATTCTATTATTCGAGGACAAATTCGTGCCTCAAATAGACCTGCCTGATTCCACGTTGGGAATGGATCTCCTGATAATCGTCGGAGCCATTGTCTTTTTCTGCCTGGAAGAATCGGAAGCGGTGTACCGGTTTGTCTTCGGGATGTGGGTCTTTGGTTTCGTCGGAGCCGTGCTGGACGTCATCCTTCTGGCCGGGAAGGGCTCCTTCAAGAACAAGACCTTCAAGGAGCTATTCCACGAGCAGCTCCGTTTCCCGATCGAGCTTGACATCATTCTCCTGTTCTGGCCCATTTACGACGTCTATAGGGACGGATGGGATACGATCGACACATTCACCTATGTGTACATGGGTTTGTTGGTCCTGGACCTGATCCACAACCTGATCATTCTGCCTTCCGTCCGCCGCAAGGAGAAACAGATTGTCCAGGACTATCTCCGGCAGCTGGAAGAGGAGAAGGACTCCCTGGTCAGTGTCGATACCGATACGGCCGGTCTCGACGAGGAGACCAGGAAGCTGGTCATCGACCGCATCAATCTCATCGACCACATCCTGATCGGCCGGATGGCCGGGAACGCCGTCTCCAGCCGGAAGGCTAACAAGGAGATCGAGAAAGTCATTGCCGACAGGGCCTCCTTCATCGAAAGTCTCGCCCTGCAGTATGCCGTAAGCCATCCCCAAGCGATCGACCGCCTGCAGCAGTGCGGGCTCTCCCGCTACGAAATCGGCCTGTGCTGCCTGTACCACATGGGCTACAACGGCAAAGAGGTGAAAGACATCTCCGACACCTCCATGGTGTACCATGTCAACAGCACCATCCGCCAGAAACTCGGCCTCAAGGCCAACGACATCAACCTCACCACCTTCATCCGAGAACTGTTCGGCGCTCTCTAGCCGCCGGCCGACCGGCCGACCGACATCAGGGGACGGGCTCCTTTCCTACCTTTCAGAGGAAAGCGCCCGTCCCCTTTCCTGCTCCCACGGCAGGCTCTCCATCGCTATCCCCGCAAGCCTCGTTTCCGTGTCGATAAAGACGATGTCGAAGCAGCGGCAGATGGTGCGGCGCCCCTGTCGGCCACTGGAGGTAACGAATCCAGTATGATAACCTAATTGGAGTAGTTCCGCCTTTGGAATCGATTTTACACCTATCCGAACAAGGTGAGAAAGAATATCGTGATTCTTCTGTAATATTCCGATGACCTGAGCATAACGACTCCGCCATTGCCGTGCCTCACGGTTGTGATGCCGATTCTTACATTCATTGCAACAAAACTTCCTGTCTTTCCTTCCGTAGGGTAACGGATCGCCGCACTCTAGACAGTATGCAGCATTGTCATCCAGTTTGTACATCATAGCCTTTTATTATTCTATCCGTGAAATTGGCCGTTCTAAGCGGTTAATCCAAGGATAGTAAGAAAAAAAACGCAAGTATTTATGTTTATTTAAAACTATCGGAAACCTGCAGCACAAGAAAAAATCTTATGCCGTGTTATTTTCTTCGCGGAAGAGGGCAAAAAACACGCAATCTGGGCAAGAAACATAAAAAAAAGGGCGTCCCGCATCTTCTCAAATGGTCGTAAGAAGGATTCCCGTGTACATTTGTCCCAGCCGGAAAAACGGAGCGCGCCCGTCAAAACCGGCTAGCGTTCAATCCATAAAACTATATCAAATGGAATTTCTCAACAGAATCGAGCTACGCGGCATCGTAGGCATGTCCTCCATCAATCGAGTGGGTGACGCAGAAGTATGCCGCTTTTCTATCGTCACGGAGTATTCATACAAGGACCGTGACAACAATCCCGTCGTTGACACCACCTGGTTCAACGTTACCGCCTGGGAAGGGAAAAATATGCCAGACTTTCGACAGATCGAGAAAGGCTCCATCGTCCAGCTTGCCGGCCGCGTCCGAACCTTCAAGTATACGATGGCCGACGGAGCCGAACGAAGTGGATGGGAAATCCTTGCCCGTCGTATCACGGTCCCTACTCCCGATGACGATCCTGTTCAACCTCAAAGATTCCTATAGTGATGAAGTGTCGGTGGATATCGGGTGCAATCCTGCTGACATTCGTCGGCCTTGCCGGGTGTGGCCCCCAGAGGAAACTGGATCGAATCCGTCACCAATCCCTAGGCGCTCAAATGGTCATTGCCGACGAAAAAGAACTGCCCGAAATTGAAATGAGCGCGGATCCACGCCGAGACACGATGGTTGTGGAAGACCCGGATGGAAACCAGGTGCTAATAATGCGCGCCGTCAAGGATGAGAATGGAGAGATGGTAGCGACGGATGTCCTACAAGCGGCCCGAGTCACGGCCCGATTTCGCAATGTCGCGGAACGTAGCGGACGCGTGGATCTGAATTTCCGAATCATCATCCCTGAGGCAATGCAGGACCGAGACTGGCAGCTCCGGTTCTATCCTGATCTGTTTATAAAGGAAGACAGTCTTCGGTTGGACCCTATCCTCATCACGGGAGAAGGATACCGAAGGGCTCAGTTCAAGGGATACGAACACTATCAGAGGTTTCTCGATTCGATTGCCGCGGATTCAACGCATTTCATCGACCGCTTTCAACTAGAGATGTTCCTTCGTCGGAATCTCCCAGACATCTACCGATTCAAAACGGACTCTACATCCGTATCCGACGAGGAATTCCAATCTCATTATGGCGTTACAGAAAAACAGGCACTCACGCATTATACAAATCAGTTTGTCGTGCGAAGGAACCGTTGGAAGGTAGGACGAAAGGACCAGATATTCCGGAAATATGTAAAAGTACCCATCGTAACGGAAGGGCTCCGACTAGACTCAGTCATCGTCAGACCAGACGGGGACATCTTTTATGATTACGTACAATCCATCCACGTTACGCCAAGCCTTCGTAAAGCAACCGTCTTACTATCGGGCGATATATTCGAGGAAGATCGACGGATTTACCGGGTTCCTCGAACTGAGCCATTAACCTTCTATATCAGTTCCATAAGCAGTCTCAGCGACGATGCTGTCCGCTACAAGACCATTGTGACCGAACGAAGGGTTCAAGCCAATACTGCCTGCTACATCGACTTTGAACAAGGACGCGCCGAAATCCGCAAGGAGACGGGCCACAATCAGGAAGAGATGGCCCGAATTGAAGGAAATCTGAGGAGTCTTCTTCAGAACAGGGAATTCGATCTAGACTCGATTGTCGTGACCGCATCCTGTTCGCCAGAGGGTTCCTATGAGCACAACCGAAAACTGTCCATGCGGCGCTCCGAGAGTGTCTCTAATTATTTCGATGGCTTTCTCCGGCACTATCGTGACTCAGTGCGGAAAAGTGGTTTTCATATCGGACTAGATGATACCTATCAAGAGGAAGCACCCGCCAATATCAGACTCCTTTCGCGGAACAATCCGGAGAACTGGACTATGTTGGACGCTTTGGTCCGGGATGACGAAAACCTGAGTGAACGGGAAAAAGAGGAATACGAGAGAATGGAAACACTCCAGGATTTTGATCTCCGAGAGCAAAAGATTCAGAAACTTCCCTCTTATCGGCACATCCGGGAAAACCTTTATCCGCGTTTGCGAACCGTCCGCTTCGACTTTCACCTGCACCGGAAGGGTTTGCAGAAGGACACTATCCATACCACTGTCGTGGACAGTGTTTATATGCGTGGCCTCCAAGCCATCCGGGATCGCGAATATGAACAGGCCGTCACCCTGCTGCGGCCCTACAAGGACTACAACACCGCAGTCGCCTTCTGCGCCCTGGATTACAATGCATCAGCCTTGGAGGTGTTGGAGCCGATGGAACGCACCGACAAGGTGCTCTACCTACTGGCCATCCTTTACAGTCGGCAGGGAGACGACCGGAAGGCTATTGAGAGCTACCTCAAAGCCTGTCGGCTCAACCCCACGTTTGTCCACCGCGGCAACCTGGACCCTGAAATCTCCGGGCTCATCCGGCGATACGGCCTGGACCGCGAACTTCAAGAAGACGATAACAATTTATCATTCAAACCTTAAACCTTTTTATCACAAATGAAAATCCCTTATTTCTTTTCTGCGGTCCTGGCCGCTTTGACTCTCCTCTCCTGCGAGCGGGAAAGCATCGACTCCGAGAACAAACCGGTCGAAGTGAATGTTACTATCCTCGGCACTGCTCCCACCCGTGTCACAGCCGTCAAGAACGCCAATGAATCGAAGGTCAAGAACCTCCAAGTATATGTTTTCAATAACGGAAAACTGGAAGATTACCAGGATGCCGGCGCAGCAATGACCGCCCAGTTGACAGCCACTTCGGGACTACGTACGGTCTGGGCGCTAGTGAACGCACCTACTTTAAAGAATCTGACAACCGAAAGCGAACTGAAGAAGGAAGTCAGCAAGCTCTCCGACAATAAACCTGACGCTTTAGTAATGGTCGGATCCACCTCCTTAGAACTCAAAGACAAGCTCACGGTTCCCATCACTGTAAAGCGCTTCGTCTCCCGCGTATCAATTAAAAAGATCTCCACAGACTTCCAGTTGGCCCTTGCCTCTGAGTCCGTTTCCATCGAAGGAATTTATCTCATAAACGTGGCCGGAGACAACACATATGCGTCGAACGGGACACCTAGTACCTGGGTGAACCAACTAAAGCATAAAGACAGTAACTATGACGCTCTTCTGTACGACAAAGTCTCCGCGACGGTGAATAACAATAAAGCGTACGAAAAAGAACATGTTTTCTACCCATATCCTAATCCGACTGAGCAAGACACCTATGATGCTTCCTGGGCACCACGTCATACGATCCTTGTGGTTGAAGTTACCTTCCAGAACAAAAAAGGCTACTATCCTGTTGTTCTACCAGTCCTGGAGCGAAACAAGACTTATGTCATCGATGAAATGATTCTCCGCCATTTACCCAACGACGACCCCTATAAACCGCTAGAGACCGGAGACGCCTCTGTTCAGATCTCAGTCAATGAATGGGAAATCGGTCTGAACATGGGAATAATCACGCTGTAAACATGAAAAAAGCGAACCAAGTCGTCATTTCCTTCCTGCTCCCCGGCCTCCTGCAGATTGCAGGATGCCGAGGGACGGTTGGGAATCCTTCCGAAAAGGTCGATGTCGCATTCTCCATTCTTGAATCGGATACTCGGACGACTGTAACAAGCGGCGAAGGGCACGTCGATCATTGGACTCTCATGCTGTACCGAGAGGGAAAACTGATCGATGTCGGGACGTCAGGGGCGATGTCCCCCATTCATTGCTCAATTGAAGCCGGAGTTTACACGGCCTACGCTATTGCCAATCCACCATCTTCCTTTCGACCGGAAGCCTACTCAACCTTCTCGCAGTTTTCCAAAGCTGAATCCAATCTCATCGACAACAGTCTTTCTCAACTTGTGATGTTCGGAAGCCGAACTATCACAGTTCCCACTCAAAACAGCCGTCCACAGACCATCAATGTAAATCGACTGGTTGCCAAGGTGGGCATCCGTAAGATATCCACCGATTTTACAGACCCGACTCTGCTATCCCGAACATTCCGCTTAAAAGCCATATATCTGACCAACTGCTACGGAAAAACCCATTTGAGAGATGATGTGGGAGCATCGGAGATGAATGCCAACGCTTCCTGTTGGTACAACCGAATGGGATTTCATACGAACGCCGGTGTGGATGCCCTCCTGGCGGACCAGGGAATCAATGCAATAATCACGGCATCATCCCCCTATATGCAGGAACATCATTTTTATTGTTATCCCAACCAGACAAATCAAGACAGCCGGTCTGGGAATTGGTCTATCCGGCATACCCGGCTCGTACTGGAGGCAGATATCAACGACAAAACATATTTCTATCCCATCACCTTGCCGGCGATGCAACGAAACAAAACCTATTTTGTCGAGGAGGCCATCATCCGAAAATTGGGATCCACCGATCCTGAAAAGGACGAGCCCGGTTCAATCGACGTTATCTTCAACACCTCTATAGACGACTGGGGGCCAGCATATACGGTCCAAGAAAACTCCTGAATCCATTATGGATAGAATCCTTCTTTCTGCCTTCTTAGTGGCTATCTTTACGGTTTGCACTGCCTGCACGGTCAAGGAAGACCGCAACCCATGCCCCTGCAGCCTGACGGTTACTTTTTCGGATCCGGATGCAACAGGATCGGTGGAACTCTTAGGTTGGGATTCGGAGACTGTCTTCCGAGAGCAAGTCCGGATAGAAGACTGCCAACCCGAATGGCGCAAACCCATCCGAAAAGGCGTCTTTATTCTATCTGCCTGCAAAGGCCTCGCCAATGGTTCCATCCCGACCGGACACGAAATCCGTATTCCGGTGAACAGTCAGGCCGATTCTTTATATGCGTTCTTCGAAGAGGTGGATGCAACCGGCGATTATGCCCATGCGAACATCTTGTTCCACAAACAGTTCGCCACCGTCTTCCTGGATATCCGGAAAATTGAGGAAACAATACGCACATACCGGTTCCAGGTGGAAGGAAACACCTGTGGCTTTGACGCGCTGGACTTCTCTCCGATTACAGGCTCTTTTCAATTCGCCCCCATCCCGGCAACAGGTGAAACGGTCATCACTTTTCGTATTCCTCGTCAGACTGACGATTCTTTAGAGGTCACCATCTATCCCGAGAATGCTCCGGCAATCCAATTTCCATTGGGCGAGTACATCCGCCAGCTCGGATATAACTGGAAAGCGGAGGATCTGCAGGACATTTTCATTTCCCTCGACTTAGCCCAAGGGCTGGCCGACCTTCGGGTGGCGGACTGGGAAGAAGGAAAAGCATTCCCGCTTGTCGAACAATAAATCGATACTTATGAAAAGATTACCCATTCATGCGGTCCTTGCGGCCGTCCTTTTTATCGCCTGCAGTCGGGAAAGGCCGGAGATGATCTTCCGGACTGCGGAGACCGACTTCAGCAGCGTTACTACCCGTTCTTTACTAACGGGGTCAAACATTGAGACCAAGAAAACAGAGATTACTCTTGCCGCCTACGGAAACGATGGAACGCTCGCTGCCTGCAAGCATTTCACAAAAAACCTGGAGACCCTTTCACTCGAACTGGAGTCTGGCAGGAAATATACCATCTATGCATTTGTGAACATGGGAGATCAAACGGGGGTTATTCCCCGTTCTGAAAGCGCATTATCAATGTTGACTTATAGAATTCCTTCCTATTCAGATGGCGCCGAGTCCATCGCATCTCGCGGGATTCCGATGGCCGGAAAACTCTCCTATCCGGGAGCCGGAACAAGCATTCCTGTAGAGCGATTGCTCGCCAAAGTAACCGTACAGATATCTTGTGAATGGCCGGGGGCGGCCATCCGTTCCGCCCGTGTATGCCAACTCAACCGAGTGCTTCGCCCCTTCGGTGAAGCCATTCTAGAGGAAGATTGGGACCAACAGGAATTCCAAGAGGGAACCGGATCAGCATCCGGAACCTTCGTATTCTACGTACCCGAGAATCGCCAGGGAGTCATTGACGGAATCCGAACATCCCGGGAAAAGAGTCCGGATAAAAACGACAACGTCAATGCTAAGAAAACGCAGCTCACTTACCTCGAAACGGTTGTTGAGGGAACAGGAATCTATGTGGGGTCCATCACTTACCGGAGCTATCTGGGGCAGGATGCAATCTCGGATTTCGATATCCGCAGAAATTCCCGTTATAACTGGAGAATCCAATACCTGAAGGACGGCCTCCAGTACAATGATTGGAAACACGATAACGATTTGATCGACACCCAAAGCGGCCTTCATATCGATGACGGATGGGATGACGGCGGAGAAGAAGAACTTCATTAAGAATCTCATATGTTAAAATACAAACTCATGAAACCAAGCAAGTTAATTACACTTCTTATCGGGGCAATTCTCTCATTCCCCGCCTGCCGGGAAACCGAGTGGGACCGCGCAGAGACCAAGGACCGCTTTATTGATGTCCCGGTCTCGCTGGGACAAATCGACGAATCAGATGACGATACTCGATCCATCGTGGACATCGAAGTCGAGAATTTCCAGAAAGCCGCCCTCTTCGCCTTTGATGCAAAGACAGGTGAAATCCTCACATATACACCGGGAAGCGGAGGGCAGACAGGGACTGCCGTTGCCCTATTTCCGCAGCAGAAGAACTTCAGTTGGTCCCTTCCGACCGGGATAAAGATGGACATTTATGCCATTGTCAATTATGGAGAACTGAACCTCACGTCTTATGCCCGTCCCGGCTTAAAGAAGGCCGAGTTGGAAGCGCTTCGATTTACTAGCCGAAACCCTTCCGAGCTTAAGAGATTGGAGACAGAAGGTTACGGAATGCCTATGGCCGGTGTCAAAAAGGGAGTATACCTGACCTCTCCGGGAGACGGCCTTGAAATCCCCGTCAAGAAACTGTACGCGAAATACAACCTCTATTTCGATTTGTCCCGTATCGAACAGGAGGGCTGGCATGTCCAGGCAATGCATATTATCGTGGAGAACGCCAACACGGAAGTGCCCTATTTCGTCGAGAACTTTCGCCAAGAAGATCCGAGCAAATTCGTAGAATACGATCGGGCTACGCAGAATGACCTTGATGAAATCCAGAAGGGGGGAAGCGGTCACGCTGTGACGCTGTATATGCTAGAGAACTGCCAGGGGCACAAAGAAGGAGCCGAGAGTTGGAAAACTGTATACAAGGACCTTGGTTTTGAAGCCCTGCGCAACTGTACATATATTGATCTGTCAATCAAGGTGAATCGTTCCAACGGAGAATACCAGAATCTGGGCTATGCCATCTATTTGGGTAAAACGGATATGCGGTCGGACTTTGACATCGTACGAAATCTGTTTAAGACCGTCAAAATCGTCATTCCCGGAGCGGATGATCCGAACCCGGCTTCTCATTTCTTCAAGTTCTCCGGGACAGAATCTCCCACCGTCACGCCCGGGGAAAGTATCGATTTATACTATGTGACAAACCTTCCAAAGAAAGACATCTCTGCCTCTTGCGAACCATCCGGACGTATGAAGTCGACAACAATCACCTATGAGGCCGATGCCGAGGGAATAGCCTCCGGCTATATCCGGTTCCAAGCTTCGGAGGACCTCAAAGAGGGAGAATCCTGCCTCGTAACAGCCGGATCCTCAACGAAGAACGCTACCGATCAACGTACCGTCACGGCATCCTGGCCTACGGTCTTGAAAGTGGATCTGTCCGAGGTTCCGACGTATGTAGCCCAGGCCGGTTATCTCCGAGTCATTCCGACGGGCGGAATCGTCCGGGTGGATGCCGAGGTAAAGGCTGGCAGCGAGGGAATCTTGGAAGTCCGGGAAGCCGGAGTCTCCGGCTCTCTGACGAACATCTCCCTGGCAGGTCTGGCCGCCGGAAAAGGCACCGTTATCCTGCACCACTTCAATGTGGCCGGCGTCGAGACTGGTTCTCAGGAAGTGGACATCAACATCCAGGCTCCACTGCTCCGCTTTGGAATGGATCAGTACGACCTCTCACCGGATGGGAAGGTTAAGAAAGGTATGTTGTTCTATTCTCATCCGGACGGCACTGCTTTCTATGATTCGGATTGGAAGCGGTTCGATCCGAACCTCGTCAAACGTCTGCTATTTCCCACCGACTGGATTTGGGTTGTTGGCTGTACCGATTATGTCGATGCCGGTTTCGCACGTAAATCTGACGACGACATGCGCCGACTGACCATTCCCGTCACTTTCCAAGTTAAACGCCTCTACTCCGGCGGGAAGGAACTTCAATGGGAGAATGGAGCCGTCATTGGTTCGGTCTCCTATGCCGGTTCTCCTTCAACTAATATTCCCTGCGCCGAGGCCTCGCTGTCCATCCTCAACCCCTTCGAGTCCATAGCCGGGAAATGTCTAGGGGTCATTGAAAACAATCTACCAGTCTACGAGGCCTTAAAGGCGGAGCCAGAATACCTCCAGGCATTAGGCATACAACCCTCTCTGGGCCTTAGACTGAAATCCTACAGAGAAGGCAACACCTTCTCCCTCAAAGGCTCAACTCCGTCACTTGAACTTCCGCTTCCGATAAAGACGGATCTTCCCTACGAGGTCATCGGCCCGGAGGAGTTCACCATCGACGGACAGTCGGACAAACTGGTACTGACGGCGGTAGAGCATCCTGCTTCCTATACGGGCTATGGCCGTTTTCCGCTGCAGGCACGCATCATCCATACGGAGACCGGACAGCGTACGTCGCCCGTGGATATGGGGTATCTGGAAATCTACCTGATTGGTGCCATCGGCCCTTACATCCATGGGAATGGGCCCTATGAAGTGGGCGGGACGGTCATTCCTGCCGGCGGGCGCTCCCCCATTGAGGCGCTCGTGTCTCCCATCGTCCGAATCCGGGAGAATACGTCCGTTTCTTCCTTGTCCGGCTATTACAAGACGGCGTCGGGATCCGGATACAATCTGTACCATCAGAGCGTGGAAATCGACGACCACGGTATCGACCGCTATGCGAACAAGGGTGAGACCTCTTATCTGAACTCCTACTGCATTCGGACGGGAGCATTTGCCCTCGGGACCGATGTAATGGAGTTCCAGTTCGGGTCCATCTGGAGGGGCCATGGGTGCGGTATTGTCGATGCGGCCTTGGAATGTGACCGGATGCTTTTCGCCTCGTTCTCAGAGGGTTACCCGACGGGCAAGCTCCGGCATTTTTCCCGGGCGACAGAGAAGGATGCGTCGGGGCTCTCTTACTGCGCCGTCGCCAATCTGTTCGGCGGCAACAGCGGGCCCGTCGTCGATGTGTTCCTGGAAGTGAAGGAGTAGTCCGCCTCGGTTTCGCCAAAGTGCCGCACGTGGACCTCGTTCTGAGGCGGTTGAATGGGTCCTTGCCGTGCGCCAGGGGTCGATATCGGCACTTGGCGCACCAAGGATGCCCGCCTGAGCGTTCTGGGACGGGTCGATGTGCGGCTGTTTGGCGGGAAGGGAAATGAGGGATCGATGGCCGGGGATGTAGGACCATTTAAGGCGAGAATTTTGCATTTTTGGAGGAATTTGCGACATTTGCAAGGATGAAAAGGTTCGGAATCCTCCTATTGACCGTCCTGTCGGTCGCGTCGTGTGGCATCACGCGGCGTGCTCCGTCCGCGAAAGAAGCCGACTCCCCTGCCATTCCTCCCCTGACCGACGCAACGGAAATCGCCCGTTCCCGGGAGCGCGCGCAGGCGGTAATGGATTCCATCGACCTGGTCCGGGCGGGCGCGGAGGTTCCCCGCTCCCAGGAAGGCATTCGTACGGCCGCGGGAATCCAGCCCATTCCGGAGCCCCCGAAGGAACTGGTCGATGAGGTGCTGGACTATGCCAAGACTTTCATCGGCATTCCCTATCGGCTCGGCGCCTGCGGGCCGGACCGGTATGACTGCTCCGGCTTCACGCTTACGGTGTTCAAGGAGTTCGGGATGGACCTGCCGCATAACTCCAACGCCCAGTTCAAGATGAGCCGGCCGGTGGAAAGCTTCAGCGACCTGCGCAAGGGCGACCTGGTCTTCTTCGGCGCCCGGAGCAACATCCGCGAGATCGGCCATGTAGGCATTGTCGTCGATGTGGACCTGGAACACGGGATGTTCCGATTCATCCATGCATCGGTCTCCAACGGCATTGAGATTCAGCGCTCTACGCAGCCTTACTTCATGATGCGCTACATGGGCGCCGGCCGCATCCTTCCGGACTAGCCTGCCATCGACATGTACCCGAAATTCGTCCTGGTCTCCCGCCCCGAAGCCCCGCTTATCGGCACCTTCGTCTATGGTGAGGTCTGGAACCACAAGGACCTTGTCGATGCCCTCCCGGGCTATGTGAAGGTCCATGGCGGCGGCTGGTACGACAAGGACGACGTCCACAAAACCATCACCCTCTACGGCGGCTCCGGCGACTACGGCGAACCCAAGCTCTCCTTCCTGGACCGCATCCCCCGCGAACTCCGCGACTACAAATTCTTCTTCACCCCCATCCAAGGCCTCCCCGGCAACGAACTGGACCTGTCGGAGGTGGAATGGATCTGAGCCCATAATCAAGGCACAGCTTTTACGGGAGGTTTGGTTTTTGCATCGTTGCTGCGGTGCTGGCTGCGATGACTTCCTGCGGGACAGCAAGACGTCTTGAGCAGTTGCCCACCGAAGAAGAGGAGCTTACCCAAAGATGGGCAGGAAAAGAGTATAGCGACATCGTCCAAGAATACGGAGAGCCGGACCGCGTCACCTCCGACGGGAAAGATGGAAGCCTCCTGGTCAAGACCAATCGTCTGACCACCGTGGGCACGGCATTCGCCGTTGTCATTGGAATCCCGATTGTGGCCATGATATCCCACTCAAGATAGAAGCAATCGAGACTAGTCCAACGGCCATCCGAAGTCGGCTTGCCCTTCATGGTATTCCTCGCCAAGCATAAAGACGACGCGGGAGACCGAACGGACAGTTATCAGGCCGATGCCGCCTTTCACATTGTCAGGAAGGACCAGATCCTCCGAAAAGAGTTCGTCCACGAACTCGACGTCGGTCAGGGAAAGATACTTCATTTCCTGCATCCGGCTGTTGAGATAATCCTCCCGAGAAAGGTTCTGCAGGTCGAAATAGACGTAAAAGCTCCCATGATATGTACATGCGCCATGGCTTGACAACAAGAGATGGCAGATAGAATACGCCGAGGTTTCGAGAGTCAGGTCCACCGCCCCGTCTTCAATCAGTTCGTCCGTGAAAAAGTTGTACTCGTTGGCCAGGTAGTCTTTAGTCCATCTGTCCACCGTGCGGCCATCAGGGTTCAGGAACACGTCCGTTGCATTACTCATCGAGATGTCCTCCGTCTTGTCATACACGCAATGCCAGCTATCATCTCCCGTCCAGCCATAATAGGGATATACTATCCCAGCCGGACGACGCTCGTTCACGACTCTCCTCATCGATGTCGACAGCCTGTACCAGTTACGCTTGCCAGGCTGGTCTTCCACATGAATCCGGAATCGGAGCCGGTCCAGATAGCTTTTTCCGTCCTCCGAGGGAATTACATCCATGGAGACCTCCGGGACTGGAACGGCATCCGGGGCCTTCACGCTGGCTGTCGCCCGTTCCGTCGGGCTGGTAGCCTCGATTCGCACGGAGTCGCCGGGGTGGATATCCGCCCGGAATGTGTAGGCCCGCCATTGTGCTTCTTTATCCGAATAGTATTCCTTCTCCCCCACCACGCTTTCCGAAGTGACGGCGACGCATTCGCCGTTGACATAGCAGGCAACCGTCAGGTCTTCCGCTTGCTCAAGCGAATCGTGCTCACTATAGGCCGCATAGACGGTGTGGAGGGTATCGGTTGTCATGAGCCGCGCTTGCAGCGCAATCTGGCGCTCAGGGCCCGTCGGGTCCGGTAACAGCAGCGTCTCGCAAGAGGCCAGCAAAAATAAGCCGGCGATAAAGAATATCTTTTTCATTTTAGAATGTTCTGGTATAACTGACGGAAGGGAGGACGGAAAAGACGGAACTCTTCAACACATAGATCTTTCCTTCCGGAATCTGATTATAATCATACTGAGGTTCGTCGTCTCGGACCCTCAAAAATCGGTTCTCGCCATAGCTCATGAAATCTGGATTCCGGGCAGCGTACAGGTTATAGATACCCACGTTCCATACCCTTTCGCCCCGTGCCAGTTTCTTCCGGAAATTCACGCTCACGTCCAGGCGGTGCGTCGACGGAACTGTCCAGTTGTTGCGGGAAGGGATGTACAGTTGATCATGCAGGCCGTCCTCTCCTATGGTGAACGAATGGTGCGTGGGGACGCTCATCCGGTCTCCGGTCGCAAACTGCCAGGTGGCGGAGAAATCAATCCGTTCGCTCAGGACGTAATCGGCATAGAAAGAAATCTTGTGGCGACGGTCATTGACATAAGGGAACCATTCGCCGTTATTGACGGTGCCGTCCGGGACGCGGCGTTCGCTCTTGGAAAGGGTGTAGGACAGCCATCCCGTCAGGCTTCCGGTCGTTTTCTCCACCAGCCATTCGGCGCCATAGGCCCGGCCGATGCCCGTCGCGACGGTCTGCTCCCACTGGTCCGCGCCGGAGAAGACCAGGCGGTTATTTCTGAATTCCAGGACGTTACGCAGGTCTTTGTAGTACAGTTCCATCGACATGCTCCAACCCGGAACGCCGGTATAATAGACGCCGGTCGACCACTGGTCCGACTCCTGCGGAGGGATCTTATCCGTCACCGGCACCCAGGTGTCCACGGGGAGGCTCACACGGGCGAAAGGAAGCCGGTGGACATATTGGGCCATCCGGGAATAGCCGGCCTTGAGCGTCCAGGAATCGGTGACGGCCCAGCGGGCCGACAGCCGCGGCTGGAAGGATGGATAGGTCTTTCCGCTGGCCGCGAACAGGTCGAAATGGACACCCGGGTTCAAGGAAAGCGAGCCCAAGGTGATTTCATCCTCCACATAAACGGACGCTTCCCAGCCGGGCATGTAGGTTCCGTCAGAACGGTGCATCAAGGTGTCGCGGACAACCTTTCCTTCCTCTTCATCCCGGAAGGCAAGCGACATTCCGTCGGGAATGAAG
>JAEEGF012472281.1_pt1 | contig 19250 bp, 19 predicted proteins | sample 9134171 | NCBI WGS metagenome assembly JAEEGF01 (sample SAMN16246542, study PRJNA631951) | gut metagenome | biome: gut microbiome; feature: rumen; material: AP-attached | host: Bos | place: Iran: Karaj | collected 2018-10
TCTGTCTTCTTTCCAGGGGCCCTGCCCTGCTTGAAGATGTGCCCGGTGTCGGCAAGACCACATTGGCCAGGATCCTTTCTTCCAGCATCGACTGCAGTTTCGGCCGGATCCAGTTTACTCCGGATACCTTGCCGTCTGATGTGACCGGCGTTTCGATCTACAACATGACGAGCGGGGAGTTTACCTACAAGGAAGGCGCCATCATGCATCAGCTGATCCTGGCTGACGAGATCAACCGGACCTCACCAAAGACCCAGGCCGCCTTGCTGGAGGCCATGTCTGAGGGGCAGGTCAGCGTTGATGGTCGGAAACACCAGCTTCCGCAGCCCTTTATGGTCATTGCGACCCAGAATCCGATCGAATTTCTGGGGACCTATCCTCTGCCGGAAGCCCAGTTGGATCGTTTCATGATGAAGCTTTCGATCGGCTATCTTGATAAAGGCGAAGAGATCAGGCTGGGTAAGGATTTTCTCAATGGAAAGACCGTTGAGATCCCGCCGGCCGTCTGTAAGAGCGAGGACATCATCGCTTTACAGAAAAAGACCGAAGAAGTCCATGTCAGTGACGGCCTTTTGGGATACGTTCAAAACATCGTCGCTGCAAGCAGAGCAGATGAAAACTTTGTCTTGGGTGCCAGTCCCCGGGCGATGCTGATGCTGATAAGAGCCGCGCAAGCCGGGGCCCTGATCGAAGGAAGGGATTTTGTCAAACCGGATGATGTCCGGAAAGTCGCTCTCAACGTCCTGCACCACCGGCTGGTCCTGACCTCCGAAGCCCGGATCCTTAAAAAGAATACTGATTCCCTTCTTAAAAAGCTCATATCTTCCATAGATATCCCGATGGAGTGACGGAATGCGCAGAAACCGGATCATCCTGATGGTTTTGTGGATCCTTTCCCTGGTCCTTATCACCGTTTTCGGTACCCAGACTGCTTATGGCCTTTTTATACTGCTCACGATGATCCCGATCCTGTCGCTGTTTTACATCTTTCTGGTCAACCACTATTTCAAGATCTATCAGCACATCAATGGTCATGATCTGATCGCCAACCATCGATCCGATTATGAATTCATCCTGCAGAACGACAGTTTCATTCCCTTTGCCGGCATCCGTGTCCTTTTCTTCCCGGATCTTTCCTCCGTCAGTGACCCTGATATGCAAAGTGAATACGAGCTCTTCCATGGCAACCGCATCGTCAAACGGAATTCTTTGATCTGCCGCTATCGTGGCGAATACCACATCGGGATCAAAGCTGTCGTGATCCAGGACTTCTTCAGGCTCTTCAGCTTCACCCGCAAGATCAGAAGGCCGCTTTTTGTCAGAGTGAAGCCGGACATCATCCGACTTGATGATCTTGCATCGGACAGGGAGACCTTAAACACCTTGAGAGAAAACAGCTTCAGGCGCAATGTCGCTGACTTTTTACTGAGAGACTACATCCCCGGTGACGATCTCAGATTCATCAACTGGAAAGTTTCTGCCGCTTCGCAGAAACTGATGGTGAGACAGATGAACGGTGAAGAGCGTCAGGGTATCGCTTTGATCATGGACTCCTGCCGCTATACAGAAGACCCCAGGGAATATCTGCCCATTGAAAACAAGATCCTGGAAACCGTCATCGCCCTGGATCTTTACTTCTTACAGAAAGCGATCCCGGTGACCATTTATCTTGAAGAAGAAACCATTAAGGAACTGAGCGGCGATTCCCTGCAAAGTTTTGAAACAAACTATGAAAGGCTCGCGGCTTTCCGCTTCAGCAGCACCAAAAGACCAGCCACCCTCTGTAGCGGGATCCTTTCCTCAAATACGCTGTTCAATAAAGCGATGGTCTTTCTGATCATCAGCCGGACAGATCCGTTCCATTCCTCTTTCATTGAACAGGTGCGACAGCACGATATACCGCTGACCGTCATCTTGATCAATGATCAGCCTGACGCAGCCATCAGACAGACCCAAAGCGACGAAAATGTCAGCTACATTTTCATTAAAACGGATGCTGACTTAAGAGAGGTCTTATGATCTTCGATTTCCTGCGTGATCTCATCCATCTGCTGCCTTTGAGCCTGGCAGTCTGCCTGGCCCTTTTTTCTGATCCAAAGATCATTGTTGCGTTGCTTTGCCTTGCTTCAGATCTCTTCTTTCTTTTCCTGCTTTATCAGAAAAAACAAAGGCGCCTCTTGATCAGCGTATCGTTTATCGTTGTGATCATCATCTGTTTCCTGATCAACGGCTTTTCAGCTGATGCCGGCCATTATCTCCTCATAAGCATCATCTGTTTATCAAGCCTTCTTGTCATCAAAGCGATCGAACGCTATCCCGCAGGCCGCTATCTGATGGCCGGTGTCTGTTTGTTCCTGATCCTTCTATCGGTCATCAGTAAAACGAAAATCGATAAGTTCATCTTCCTGCCTTTCTTCTTTTATCTGCTTATCAATGTCGTTGAGATCATCCAGATCCGCTGGCCCAAACAAGGAAACACCGATCTGAATATGCACATCCTCTATCTGGCTCCTTTCATCCTGCTGATGATCCTGATGCTCGGCCGCTTCCGGATCCCGGACAGACCCTACGAATGGAAGTTCCTCAAAGACTCCGGCTGGTGGATCAGAGCCCGGTGGGAAAGTCTCACCAACAAATTCAACACATCGTCTTCAAATGACAGCGACAGCCTCTTTACCGGCTTCTCGGACGTCACATCTTTGGGAAACGGCCTCTATCAAAGTTCCCACAAGGTCATGACGATCAGTTCCGGTTATTACGGAAAAGACGCGATCAAACTCGGCGGCAAGACCTTTGATACTTTTGAAGACCTGCACTGGATCAAGACCGATGAAAGCGCTCTGGACTACCGCATCTATGACATTCTTGAGACCATTTGCGGCATCATCCCCACGGACAGAGATGTTTATTTCAATTATCTGCGAAACTCTTATCTTGACATCAACTGCAGCGGCATCGTAACTACCCACGTCTTTAATCCGCTCAAATCTCTGCCTTTCATCGAGAAGATACCGCTCTATCAGTCCGGTGGCGATCTCTTTTTTGAATCGGCGATAAGACCGTTCTACAAGATCCGCTACTACCGTTTCTTCCGCAATAATGAGGATCTCGAAAAAATGATCGCCGAACGGAGACCTGTCGATGCCGACACCTTTAACGAGGCTTTGAAGATCGTCACTTCCGCCGACCCAAAGATCTACACTTTTGAGGGATATCAAGCCTATCAGAAAACGGTCTATGACATATATGGCCAGAGACCGCTGCTGTCGGCAAAGACCGCCAGGCTTCTTGAAGATACCTGCAAAGACGCAGCCAGCGACTATGAAAAATTGCTGGCCATCGAAGATCTTCTCAGTTCCCTGCAATATGATCTGGAACCCGGTGAACTGCCGGAAAGAGTCGATACTGCCGCTGAATTTCTTGACTATCTGCTTTTCGAAAGCCAGAAGGGCTACTGTGTGCACTATGCGACAGCCTTTGTCCTCTTGGCCAGAGCCCAGGGACTGCCGGCCCGTTTTGTTCAGGGTTATTCCTTCTCTTTAAAAAACGGACAGGCTGATATCCGCTCTTATATGGCCCACGCCTGGCCGGAAGTATATCTGGACGGCTTCGGCTGGCTGGATTTTGAACCAACCCCTTCGTCCCGCTCGGCAGTCGACACGCAAGAGACTGTCCCTGCTGAAAAAACGACGGATGACGAAAACGTGCTTGTTCAGGATGATGAAAACAGGCATCAGATCGGCTTCGTGCCGATGCTTCTGACCGGCGTTGCTGCCGTGTCTTTCCTGATCCTGATCTTCAGAGCGATAAACAGGATCCGATTTAATCAACTGACTTCGCAAGAGAAAGTCAGGATCCTTTTTAAACAGGTTCTCACGCTGCTCAAACGGATGGGATCTGGCCTCAGAAAAGGCGAGACCTTAAGCGAATATGCCTTGAGACTTAAGAAAGCCCACTATATCCATGCTGCAGAGATCATCCCGATCTATGAAGAACTGATCTACGGCAAGAGGACCGTCGATGAAAACGATGTCGTTTTGTTTAATGAAAACAGGAAGCTGCTTATCAGGCTCTTCTTTGATCAGCTCTTCAGCAGGATCAGGACACGGCACTGATGGTACGCTGTTTTCACCAACAGATATAAAAGGTAATAATAAAAACTTTTAAATACGAGAAAATAAGAAAACCGCCTGCATCACAGATCGTCTCTGCAAAACAGATGGATATCCTATATATTGATATTTATTCCACTGTCTACTTGACAAGGAAGATATCCTCACACCCAGAGCTTAACCATATTTATTTTAGCGGTTTTCGGCTGTTTAGATCTTGAAACCGTGCTGAACCACGTTTAAATTTAAGAGATTCACGGAATCAAAAGGTATAGTTCCTTATCCAGCAAGAAATCAGACCTTATTCATTGAGTTGTGCTCGTTTGCGTTGTTGATAATTTTATAACCGCAATACGGACAGAATTTCATACTATCTTTCTGCTCCTGTACAGTTTTTAAATGTTCTTCGTTTTCTTTCATGTAATATATTGTTTACTACAGGAGTCTGATTATTAAGTGATTGGTAGGAAAGATTTCTTCCTACTAAGAAAAAGTCACATTCTTATTCCATATTTTGTCAGAAAAGCGATAAACTCTTTAATCACAAGGTATATAAGTTCTCTTTCTCTAGGCGTGCACTCTTTTAGTAGATCATCTATCATCGCGGAAGGCATATTGTGTTTCTCCAGGTTTGATTCAGAGTAAACAATTTCGTTAATTGATACGCCAAGCGAAAAAGACAATGCTAAAAGGGTTTCCAGGGAAGGCTTGGAAAAACCGTTCTCGATTTTAGAAAGATACCCAGGAGAAATATCTGCGTATTCGGAAAGCTGTTCTTGAGTAAAACCCTGTCTAATTCGATGATCTCTGATTGATTTGCCGATTTCAAAATAATTGATTTCCATGGTTCTGCCTTCATAAGCAACACCAGGCATATCTTCTTCACAACAAAAAAAGAAGATATCGCGCTGCACAGCCTGTTTTCAGCCAACTATTGCGCTTTATATCCTCTTCTTTTAAACTATAAATCCTTTTCTTTTATAGCGTATAGTCTGTTGCTAATTCAATGTTAACAAAAAAGCATCTAACCGAACATCAAATTATACAGAACCAAACAAGTTTGATTAAAAAGATAAAATGACAACTACAGTTTTATAATCTAGTTAATATAATACTTTGTTAGGCGTTTCTTGTGTGTGTTTACACTAATTATTCCAATACGTCGCACAAAGCACACCGCTTTATAGTTTTTCTCTTAAAGAATAGAAGCGTGCCGGATTATTGATCATAAAATCATCGATCATTTCCTGTGTGAATCCTTCGGCCTTAAGACGAGGCAGGAATTTGTTTTTGATGTATGTCAATCCTGTACCTACTTTTCCTCCATATGCCTTATGATAATCACGCTTTCCGGTATCATTACTCAACATGATCTGCTTACCATATCCTTCTTCGATCAGCTTTCTTAACAGTTCGACTCTAACCGAATCGGGATAATACTTGATTTTTCCCGGTCCGTCATAAATGATATAGGCACCTGTCTTGCAGATCTGGGTATGGACCCAGAGATCAGGATTCCGATCGATATGAGCGATGCAGAACTGATCAAACGGAAGCTTTTCATCTGCCACGACATTTAACATGTCGTCCCAGCAAGTACCGGTCGAAGTATGGACATGGACCGGAGCTCCCGTCGCTTTGGAAGCTCTGCAGGCTGCCCGCAGCACCCTTTCTTCCATTTCCGTGAAATTGTTGTAGGAAGCACCCGCCTTGATCCAGCCGGCTTTGATGTCGGTATCATCCATGCCTGTTTCAACTTCTTTGATAAAAAGCTGAGCCATCTCATCGATGCTCATATCGAAATAGCGTTTCGGCATATCATGACTGATCTCTGCCATCGCTCCGATACAGGCAACGATATTGACACCGGTAGCTTCCGATACTCTCTTCATTTCCAAAGGCGATCTTCCGCTTTCTTTTGCCCAGGAAGCTTCAATGATCGACTCTCCGCCGTTGTCTTTGAACTCTTTGACCATCTGAAGACTCTTGTCATAATCATTCAGCGTCCAATCATCCTCTTTTCCATTCGGATTGAAGAATATATGTTCATGGGCAAGAGTATATCCTAAGTCCTCAGAATCGATATCTCCGCATACTGTTCTAATTTTTCCCATATAAAAAACTCCATTCTATTTTTCAAACAGCTTAGTAATTTTTAATAATATATTAATCAGTTAAATCTTTGTTATTAAGGTCGATCAATCTGGAAGCTATTTTAGAATTAGTGACCAGAACATTGCATAGTTTTCCACGCAAAGCACCAAGCAGCGCATGCGACTTAAATCTGTCGTTAGCAATGCAGATTCTCTTTTCGGCTTTTGTAAAGATATTCCGATCAGGTATCATCGCACGTTCATACAAAGGGGAATCAATTATACTTCCGTTTTCATCGAAAAAATATCCCCACATGCAACCCACCGCATTTTTCTTGCTTAAGTATGAAAGATCTTTGTCATCTAGATAATCTCTCCAGAAAAGGATTGTATCAACACCGGTAATAAACGTGTTGACAGAGCAACCCATTTCCAACACTTCACTTGTAGCAGCGTGTTTGCAGAAAATCTGTTTTGTTTCCTTATCATTCATCAGATATGGGGCAAATAATCTGCTGAGCTTACACCCATATAAAGACGCAACTCTTTGACTGTTATTCATTTCATCGATCTTAGAATTATCGTGAAAGAACAAAGAACCTGTCAGCTGTACGATATGCATGTCCGGATGATTGCGTTCAGGCTTAAGCATATTGATCGTATTTGCGACCGTCTTCCCTCTGGAAACCGCCAGGATACTTTCATCATTCAAATAGTCGTCCAATGTTGAAGCTCCCATCGAGCAGACAGCATCAAATTCGTCTTCAACATCCGAATTCTCCGAATACGCAATTAAAAACTTGCAATCAGGAAAAATTGCCTCTAATTCATTTTCGTACTTATAGTAATTTTCGAATGTCGGTTTAATGATGATCTCTACGATGCCTATTTCTTTTGCTCTCTTAAGCATCCTGGATACCATGGAACGAGAAACATATGTCGCTTCGGCAATCTCCTGCTGGCTCATATCTTTTTCGTAATACATCCTGGCGATCCTGGTCATCAGATCGGTATCATACATATCTCAGCCTCCGTATCTGGCAGACTGGAAACGGTCACCAACCGTTTTACTTATCTGCCAATGAAGCTAAAAATACGTTTGTTTTTTCTTCGATTTCCTGTTCGGACATGATATTCTTCAGTCCAATGATCACTGCGCCTTTTTTCTTAGCTTCTTCAAATTGTTTCTCTAAGGATAAGTTGCAGTATACGACATCGTATTTATGTGCTACGGCCTTGCCGACGGAAGTTGTATTAGCTTCGCATATGCACCGCAAGCCAAGCTTTTCATAGACACGTTTTACTTTCAACATGACCAGCTGACAGCACCCATTGCCTGCAGCACAGCAGCATAGTATCTTAAATCTCTTATTTTTTATATCCATGAATAAACACTCCTTATCCTTGATTACTTATATTATAACCTTAAAAGTCAGTGGATGCGGTCTGCGCTTTTGACCGAACGCAGACCGCATCTTATATTTCGGGGGGATTAAAGCCTATCGCCCATGTACTCTTTGTATTTTTCCCAATCTTCAGAAGCGAGCCAATAGCCTTCTTTGTCTGCCGCATACTGAATCTGCGGGATCGCGAGCATGATCAATATGACGATCACGTAGCCAGCCCAACCAAGATACTTCCAGATTGGTGAGAAAGCGGCCAATGTGATGGCGTTATCGACCTGGAATCCAACACCGCCGTAAACATCAAATCCGATGACACAAGCGGCAATACCTGCCAGGAATACATCTGCGATTGCACAAAGTTCGACACCGAAGACAAGTCCTTTTACACCACCTCTCTGATATCCGAAAATACCTGCAGTCGCTGAGTCGAACATCATCGGCACGAAGCCTACGATACAGACGAACGGCAGACCTGCCAGCATGCCCAAGAACGTGAATAATGTCATTGACAATGAACCGATGATGAAGGAGATCGTGACGACCTGTCCATCTGTTACAAAGCCATAGAACGCTGCACAGTCGATACCTGGAAGTACATCCGGAAGGACTTTTTCTGAAATACCTGAGAATGCGACTGTAAGTTCTGCAACGAACATTCTCATACCTGTCAGCAGAATGACCAGATATACAGGGAATTTACCTGCTGAATGGAAGATATACAATGCAAACGAATCACCAGCACCAAGGCTAGGATCTATCGTCATCATATTTTCTTTGCCGATCATCATCATTAAGATCGTGAAGTAGATCAGCATAACGATAAAGGAAGCAACATACATATCATTGAAGATGCCAAGCCAGCCTGGAAGCTCGATGTTATCAAATTTCTTGACTTCTTTACCTGCTTTCTTGGCTTTTCTTTCTACATGGCGGCCATACTCATAAGCAAGACGGTCAACGATCATCTGTGTATGACCGACGACCATGTTGGCGCCATCTGTCAGATCCTGAGCTGGTTCAACCGTCAGGTTAGATAACATACACCATTTAACGGCCAGATACAAACCGGTAACAAGGATCGTAACAAAGTCATTCATCTTCGGATACATAACCAGAAGGATAGGAACCATGTCGATTGCCTGTCCGGACAGGATATGTGCCTGAATGATGATTGAACGGAATTTCGTATACTTTTTCAACAATACCAGACCGATCGCAATGACAAAGCCAGCTGCCATCGCAGCCATCTGCAAGGAAGTCGTACGTCCGAAAGATTCAAGGATATGAGTCAGAGTACCTGCACCTAACGAGTCATCATTAACGATGATGCCCATGCCAAGCACCTGACGCAAGCCCATCATGATCGGCTGGAAAATGTTGTAAAGACCACCGGTAGCCGTCTGATAAACAATGTAGCCGATATATGCTTTTAGACCGCCTGACAGTGAATTAACAAAGCCCCTCTTTGTCAGCAATTGGCCTATAAAGACCAGTACCGTCATGAACATTGCAGCTCTATCAAAGAAACTGTACCAAATAAAACTCAGAATAGAACCAAAATCCATTTTTCTCTCCTTTCCTTAGTTGAAGTAAATACCTATCACCCTGTTATATTTCAAAAAGCGTTTGATTAATCGGCCTCAAACAGCTTTTTAAAATCCTCTTTTGTCTTTGCCTGAAGCAAAGCATTGACTGTTTCTTCGTCATCAAGAACATCAGCAAGTTCTGCCATCACATCCAGATGGGCATTCAGCTGTTTGACCGCGATCACAAAGAACAATTCGGCAGCCAGATCCGGATCGTTATCCTTATCGTAATATACCGTCTGATTGATCTTTACAAAGCAGACAGCTGCCTCGTGGACCAGATCGGTCCTCTGGGAATGAGGCATACAAATATGCGGTGCGATAAAAATATATGGTCCGTATTCATTGACGTTATCAAAAATACTATCAGCATATTCTTTTTCAACTATGCCTTTACTTACAAGCGGAGAACAGGCAGCCCGGATGGCATCTTTCCAGTCATCAAAACCTTCAAACACATCAAACAATCCTTGCTCATAAAGCTTTTTCACGTAATCCAATTTCATTGTCTTTTCCTCACAAAAGCCGGTTCCCTTTAACTTAATTATTTTAGTTTTCCCAGCCAATTTCAATAACTCCAAAGGAAGTCTCACAAATATGAATCATGCATATTTGTGCAATTATTTTAGCCATCTGATAAGTTTTCTTAGCATCTGATCAAAACCTTTTATTTAATATATTTTGCATTTGTTAATCAAGGTGAAAAAGTGCTTATTCAGAAATTAAAACAGCCTTGCATCGTTATGCAATTTTGTTCAGAAGACGTTTTCAGATCATCCGCTTTTTATCGCTCAGACTGCACTATTAAGAAACTTGCAGATAAAATGTGAATTCAGTTTTTGAACAATTGTTTTTATCTTTTTTATTCCATAAAATGAAAGTGCCATTAGTTGAAGCTGGATACCCTATCACCCTATTTTCCAAGTATTCAACATTTGATCGTATCCGGGAGGTTATGATGACAAAGAAAAAGAATAATTATACTGCAGCAAAGACGAACGTCTCACAAAGAAAAGGCGTTTCGGTGTGGCAGCCTGAAAGGCTGACCCTAAAAAAAGGATGGGATTCACTCTCCATTGTCGACAGATCACTTTACATAATTCTGGTCTTAGGAACATTACTTTATAACTGGAGTTCCTGGAAAGCAATGCCGGATCAGGTGAATCTGCTTACTTGGTTTGGTTATTCCAGTGCAACCGTGTCGAAAACTGCATATTGTATTTTTTCATTCATGTTCATGTGTTATCTTGTCTATCGTGATATCATCAACCGTTCAGTTTCCAGCAGGAAGATATTCATTCCGTTTATTTTCTATCTGGCAAATTATTTCATGATCAATGGAATACTCGGAAAATTCTGAATTAACGAAAGAAGAGGATTATCATGAATAAACCTTATTTGCAGATCGCATTAGATAATACTTCCTTGGAAGACGCCTTTCATACTTTGAGAAACGGGTTGGGGCAAGAGGTCGATATCATTGAATGCGGAACGCTTTTGATCATATGTGAGGGTCTGAAAGCTGTCAGAACGATCCGCAGTGCATATCCTGACAAGATCATGGTTGCAGACGCCCAGCTCAGTGTTGCTCACTTTGGTCCGGTTGTCCTTGATACAGGAGTCCAGTATGTCACGATGTTCTCACCCGCAAGAAATGAGATCAAAAAAGAGATCCAGGACTTTGCTTTAGCGCATAACCAGGAAGTTCAGATCGAACTGTATGGGGATTATGGCGATATGTGGGATTTTGATGATCTGAAAAAGTGGAAAGAGCTCGGCATCAATCATATCATTTACGGAAGGCCTTCTTCCGCTAATGGACCATGGAATGAAGAAGATGTCTCCTTCCTTAAAAAGATCTGTGATATGGGATTCGAAGTCACGGCGACTGGAGGTGTCACATATAACGATCTTGACATCTTATCATCCTTACCGCTTTATGCGATAATATGCGGACGTTCGATCCGTAACGCTGAAGACCCGGCAAAAGAAGCAAAACGCATCAAAGACAGAATAAAGGAATTGTGGAAATAAGGAGGCGATATCTTAATGTGGATCAATGATTTGTTTAAAGTACAGAAACCGATCCTGGCCATGTGCCATCTTCAGGCTATGCCAACGGATCCTCAATACGATCCGGAAAAGGGTATACAGTATGTAATCGACTGCGGCAGAAAAGATCTGCTCGCACTTCAGGAAGGCGGAGTCGATGGCATCATCTTCTCCAATGAATATTCACAGCCTTACACGCACAACATTCGTCCTGTAACATTGGCCACGATGGGCAGAGTCATCGGTGAACTGATGAAAGATATTCGCGTTCCGTATGGGGTTGATGTCATTTCCAGTGCAGAATCTTCTTTGGATCTGGCGGTAGGTGTCGACGCGAAATTCATTCGCGAAGTCATCTCGGGAAACTTTACCGGAGCAAACGGTTTTGTTGATAAGGACCATGGAGAGATCGCACGTCACCGCAGCGACTTGGGAGGCAGAAATATCAAGATCCTGTCTTATGTCATTCCTGAAGGTTCTGATTATTTTGGGACACATACCCTCGCTCAGCTAACTAAAATTACTGAATTCGAAGCTAAGCCGGATGGCTTATGTGTTGCCGGTCTGATTGCAGGAGACGCTACAGAAACACAGTCTCTTTCAATCGTAAAGAATGCAGTAACTCACACCCCTGTCTTCGTTAACACCGGATGCCGTAAGGAAACCATTCGCGATCAGCTGGCCATTGCTGATGGAGCTATTGTCGCAACCACGTTTAAATATGACGGAAAATTTGAAAATCTCGTTGATGTCAACCGTGTCAAAGAGTTCATGGATGTTGTAAAAGAATACCGCAAAACTCTATAATTGAAATAGAAGGTATAAGAAAATGAACTGGAAATTGGGTAAACTGGTAAAAAACAATAATTATAAGCTTTGGAACGTCAACCTTTTCGATCACGAATGGATCGACACAGAAGAAACGGTCCTTCTGAAAGATTTTACAGACGGGATTCGTAAAGACTTTAAGATCTATTACGTCGAATTGGATGGAGTCAAAAAATACTTCGCCTGCATTCCAAGAGGAAAGGACACCTGGTTGTTCTATTACAATGCCGATTAAAGAAAAAGCAGACATACGTCTGCTTTTTTTGATCTAATGATTAATAAAGTCATCCTTTGAGAATAGCTGGATGACTTATTTTTTATTGTCCGTAATACCCTCTAGGGGCATCTTCGGCTTCGATCTGTTCTTTGCTCAACACCGGGATCTGTCTTCCAGTCGATAAAGCCTTCAGATACACATCACAAGATTCTTCCAGATATATGGCAGCGCAAAGCGCTTGATCGAAATCCTTCCCAAACGCCATTACTCCATGATGTTTGAGGATTACGGCCAGAGAACCATTGGCATGTTCGATTGTTGCTATACCCATTCCTTCATCAGAAGAGATCGTAAACGGCGCAACATTGACCGGTCCATGCAGTTCATCGACCATCGTCGTTGAGATGCAAGGAAGTTCATCACTTACCAGAGATAAGGCGACTGCCGACGGCTGATGCGTATGGATCAGGACATTGATATCTTTCATATGATTGAATATATACAGTATCGCCTTAAGATCGCTTGTCGGTCTTCTGGAACCCTCAATGATGTTTCCGTCATTGTCTACGATAACAAGATCAGATAATTCCATTGTTTCATAGTCCATTGCCGTAGGAGTGACCATGATCCTATCCTCTGAAAGCCGGACCGATACATTCCCTCCCGACATACGGATAAGACCGTTCTTTTTCATAAGCAAAGCTGTCTCAATGATCTTCTTTCTTTCCTGTTCATAATTCATAACGTTCTCTTCCTTTCGTACATTCTTCCTGTTTCCAGAAGTTCTTTATACGCCAGATTAGGGTCTTCCGCTTTAAAAACTGCTCTGCCGATCACCACCCCGTCCGCGCCAGCGTCAATGACCATCTTCAGATTTTCTTTATTCACACCGCCATCGACCCATACAGCAGTGTTTGGATCAAGCATTTTCTTCAACTCTCTTACTTTATCTAGAATCCCTTTTCTAAAGATCAAACCATCCGAATCCGCCTCTACAGAAACGACGATGACCTGATCAAGCTGATCGATATAGGGAAGAAGACACGAAACAGGCGTCTTGATGTTTAAAGCCAGTCCCGTTTTCTTGCCGGCACGATGAAGCTTGCTTAAAAAAGCGCTCGGAAATGCCAATGCTTCGACATGTGCAACAGCCATAGAGATATCGCTGTCACACAGATCATCGGCATAATCCATGGGATTGAGTACTTCAAGGTGTACATCCACAGGAATATCTGTACAGGCACATACACCGTTTACGACATCCATGCCAAAACTTATGCCATGAACGAAATTTCCATCATCGATATCGATATGAAGATGTTCAAAACCTTTCAGGCCTTCGATCGAACGCCTCAGGTCCATGATATCTGCAGAATAAACAGAAGGACTGATCGTAAACATAAGCCGACTACCTCGCTCCTTTTTCTTTCAACAAAGCTTCATATTGTCTCTGATACTCTTTTCTTTCACTGCCGCTGCTGTAATCAGCGAGTTCTTTCAAGACTCTTCTCTCATCTATGAAACACAGCTTTTGCAGATCGATCTGTTGAAATGACTGCAACGCTTTCGCTGAATTCCCATTTGCCGCTTCATATATTCCTCTGGCTTCTTTCAGATAAAAGGAGTCAATATTTCCCGTATCCTCCGACAGTTTTTCCAATTGATGGAAACATTTTTTCACTTCTTCGTGTCTTCCCAGTTTCAGATTGGCCCGGATCGCATAATACAGTTTTATTCTTTTAAGATCATCGTTGACATCAAACTGTTTCTCATTCATATCGATGATCCACAATACCTTCTCATATTCTCCGGCTTCCATCATGACCATCATGTCAAAGAAATAACGCTGTTTCGTATAGATCTTCAGGTAATCATTCCTGATGATCATTTCATATGTTGCCGCAGCCTTTTCGTAGTCTCCCATATCATTGAGCTCATGGATCGCCTGATCATAGAGCTTTTTCTGTCTAGAGAACAAATAACTGAGATACACAAAAAAGACGCCAAGAAGGGCCAAAACAGCCTTCATAACAACATTTCCAGTCGTTACAAAGCTTCTGTAGATCAAAAACAAACCGAAAACAGCATATATCACTTTATCAAACAGATTCAATACTTTATCTTTTCCACCCATAAACTATACCTGCCAACCTCATTATACTATTCAGAAACAATCATCAAATATCGATAGATTTTAAATAACAATTGGTCATCTGCGCAATTGTGCAAATCTGTTATAAAAACATTTAAAACGTCATTACGAAACAGTTTCTTCATTATTTCCCAGTTTTAAATGACTGAAGCCCTCTCCGTAAACTTCGCTTGCTTCCATCATTATCACAAAACTCTCCGGATCGTTCTTCTTCACAGCTTTTTCGATCTGATAAAGTTCTTTTGGAGAACAGACACACATCACCACATCTTTTTCTTCCAACTTGAATCCTCCGCAACCCTTCAGTATGGTGGAACCTCTGCCTGCCACCTGGGCAATCAGATCGCATATCATTTTTCCTTGCTTCGTTACGATAAGCATCATCATTGTCTGATTGAAACCAGACATGATTCTGTTGAGGATCATGGAAGACATATAATTCATGATCAAACCATAAATTATGGAATCGACATCTTTGAAAAGGAATCCATTGATAAGAATAATAAACAAAGAGAAAGCAAAAACGATATTGCCCAAAGGGATATGTGGATTTTTTACTTTAATGCTTACCGTAAGGAAATCCAGGCCTCCAGTTGAAGCGTTGGACATGTAGATCATTGCATCACCGATCGTCATGACGATCGCACAGCAGATCACAGAAAGCAAGCGGTCACCCTGATATGCATTCATTGATGGCAGTATGGCATCCGTAAAAAATGCATACACAAAGACACAGTAAGCACTTCTGATGAAATAATTCTTTCCCAGAGTCTTATATGTAAATAAAATGATCGGTATGTTGATAAGGACATTCATTATTCCCATAGGAAGGTCAAACAAACGATACAAAATAGAAGTGATCCCCGCTACCCCAGTCACCGGGATTCCCGCAGAGACAGCAAACAAACTGACTCCGGCTGAGGAAAGGAAACAGCCAACAGTCATCCTTATCAGATTTTTTATATTTTCCCTATCGATCTTCTTCACAACGTTATTATAAGAAGAAAATCAAAAAACAGCAGGTCACAGGATACAAATTCACATTCTTGATAAAGTAACATTTGTGCAGTTTTAAAATGTAACCCTATTTAAAATGTGGATACATATGCATCGGCATAGGTATCAAACAATCGCTGCATACATTTAAAAGAAATCAATAACTATTTCATCCTTGCGTTCTGACGGAGCGCTTGCGTAATGAACGCCTGTCCGGGCTTTATTCTACCGTTACTGATTTGGCAAGATTGCGCGGTTTATCGATGTCGCGTTTTTTGTTTACTGCCGTATAGTAGGCCAGCAGCTGCAGAAGCACGACTGATACGATCGGATATAAGGTATCGTTCATGTCCGGCAGGCGGATCACGTGTCTGAATTTATCGGCTTCGGTTTCTCTTTTGGTGATAAGGACGACTTCTGCGCCTCTGGCGATCGTCTCCTCGATGTTGGAGATCGTTTTCTGAGCCACTTCGCTCTGGCTGGCAAGAGCGATAACCATGGTCTTCTTTTCGATCAGCGCGATCGGTCCGTGCTTCAGTTCTCCGGCATAATAGGCGTCTGCATGAACATAGGAGATCTCCTTCATTTTCAAAGCGCCTTCCAGAGCCGTCGGATAATCAAGCAGGCGGCCAATGAAATAGGCGTCGCTTTGTTCGTCGAGCAGATGGGACAGTTCCTCGATCTGCTTCTCTTCCTTCAGCGTTTCCCTGATAAGATCCGGAAGCCTGTTCAGATCATCAGGCAGTGAAGTATCCGGCACAAAACCATCGATCTTTTCGCTTAGGAAAATATTCAGGCAGGTCAGAAGCGTAAGCTGCGTCGTGTAAGCCTTGGTGGAAGCAACCGAAATCTCCGGACCGGCGCAGGTGTAGATCGTCGCATCGGCGATCCTGGTCATCGATGAACCCAGGGCGTTGATTACCGCGATGGTCTTGGCGCTTTTCTGCTTGGCCAGCTTCATGGCTGCCATCGTGTCGGCGGTTTCACCGGACTGGGAAACAAAAACGCATAAGGTGTTTTCGTCAAGATAAGGGCTCCCGTATCTAAATTCGCTTGCCGGCAGATGGCTGACCATGACCTTTGTGTTTCTCTGCAGGGTCAAAGCGGCAAAGATACAGGCATGATACGCCGTGCCGCAGGCGACAAAATGTATCCTGTTGATCTTCTTCCAGTCAATATCGAGTTCATCAAGTTCCCTGAAGACGATCTTTCCGTTTGTCAGAACGCCTCTGAGCGTCTCCCTGATGGCTGTCGGCTGTTCGTGGATCTCCTTCAGCATGAAGGAATCATAGCCGCCCTTCTGGGCCGCTTCGATATCATAGGGGATATCGATCCACTTCTCTTCGGCTTTCTTTCCTTCAAAGTCAAAAACCTCGATCCCGTCTTTTTTCAGGATTGCGATCTGTCCGTCTTCCAGAGGCAGGATCCTCTTGGTGTAGGCCAGCAAAGCCGGGGCATCCGAGGCGCAGAAAGCGGCGTCCTTTGTCCTTCCCAGAACCATCGGACTTTCCTTCTTCGCCACATAGATCGTGTCGGGTTCGATCGTCGATACGATACACAGGGCGAAGCTGCCCTCAAGTCCCTTCAGCATCTTTTTCAGGGCCTCAAACAGATCGCGGGTATCGTTGTAGTAATAATCGTCCAGCAGATTGACAGCGATCTCGGTGTCCGTTTCGGATTGAAAACTGTAGCCCTTCTTAATCAGCGTTTCCTTTAAAGAAGCGTAGTTTTCAATGATGCCGTTGTGTACCAGCGAAATCGTGTTCTTCCGGTTGCTGTGAGGATGGGAGTTCAACTGCGAAGGGACACCGTGAGTCGCCCAGCGCGTATGACCGATCCCGCAGATCTGGGGACAGTCCTTGTCCTCCAGCATCTTCTCAAGCTCACTCAATCTTCCTTTTGTTTTGTAGGTTAAAAGGCCTTTCTCATCGACCAGCGTCACCCCGGCCGAATCATAGCCGCGGTATTCAAGTTTTTCCAGTCCCTGCATGACGAAAGCAAGTGCAGGGTCTTTACCGATATAACCGGTAATTCCGCACATAACAAAAACCTCCTTAATGTCATGAAGGATACCGAATGGATCTGTTCAATCCTCACGAATTGTTTTTTCCCATCGTTCAGGCCGTATCAGGCCTCTGGACCATCCGCCGAATCTTTCGATAAGCCCAGCCCTCGTCAACTTATTCTTAATAAGTCCTGGCGCTATAGTGTTTAAAACATCATGACTTTTCTATTATATCTGACCGGGCCCTCATTTCCGAAATATTTACACTTTTTTGTTTTCTGTAAAGTCCTTTAAAAACAGACGCGTTGATGCCTGCCGTCTTTTTGTTGATATAGAAAAAGAGGCTGATTACGATCTGGCTGAATCAGTCATTTCGTAACAGCCCCTTTTAATGTTTTCTGTTATTCCCACTCGATCGTACTTACCGGTTTGTCTGAGAAGTCCCAGAGCACCCTGTTGATGCCCGGTACTTCTTTGATGATCCTGTCTCTGATCTTGTAGAGCGTCTTGTATGGGATCTCGAAGGATTTCGCTGTGACGGCATCCTTGGTGTTGACCGCTCTGATGACGGCTGCCCAGCCCATGTAGCGCTTGCCGTCTTTGATGCCGGTAGACTTTAGATCGGGTATGACACAGAAGTACTGCCAAGGTTTGTCCTTGAGTTTGCCGATCTCTTCTCTGACGATGGCATCTGCCTCTCTCAAAGCGTTGAGCCTGTCCTTGGTGATCGCACCGACACATCTGACGCCCAAGCCCGGTCCCGGGAACGGCTGACGATAGACCATGTTTTTCGGAAGACCCAATGCCTCGCCGACCACTCTGACTTCATCCTTGTAGAGATACTTGACCGGTTCCACCAGTTCAAAGTCGAGTTCCTTCGGCAAGCCACCGACATTGTGGTGAGCTTTGACGCCTTTTGATTCCAGGATATCCGGATAGATCGTTCCCTGTGCAAGGAACTTGACGCCTTTGATCTTTTTGGCTTCTTTGGCAAAGACATCGATGAAGACTTTGCCGATGATCTTTCTCTTGGTCTCCGGATCGGCAACGCCTTTGAGCTCCTTCAGGAACCTGTTGGATGCGTCGACGTATTTGAGATTGGCACCCATGTTCTCTTTGAAGACTTCGATGACCTGTTCCGGTTCTCCTTTTCTCAGCAGGCCGTGATTGACGTGAACACAGACCAGCTGATCGCCGATCGCCTTGATCAGCAGAGCTGCGACAACAGATGAATCCACGCCGCCCGATAAGGCCAGCAGGACTTTCTGATCGCCAACCTGTTCCTGGATCTCTTTGATCTGAGCAGCGATGAACTTATCGGCCGCTTTCTTTGTTGTGATCCTTTTTAAACTTTCCGGTCTTTTATCCATTTGTTCTTCCTCCGTTATTGTTCTTTAACAGTACGTCGTGTGCTCCGCCTTCCGTGATCGAAGTTGAGGAGACTAAAGTGAGTTTTGCTTTCTTCTGGAATTCAGGGATCGTGATGGCACCGCAGTTGCACATGGTCGACTTGATCTTGTAAGTCGTCAGTCGGACATTCTCCATCAATGATCCGGCATATGGCACATAGGAGTCGACGCCTTCTTCAAAGGAAAGCTTCTGTTCTCCACCCATGTCATAGCGCTGCCAGTTGCGGGCTCTGGCGCTGCCTTCGCCCCAGTATTCTTTATAGTAGGTCCCGTTGATCATGACCCTGTTGGTCGGCGATTCGTCGAATCTGGCGAAGTATCTTCCCAGCATGACGAAGTCGGCACCCATTGCCAGGGCCAATGTGATGTGGTGGTCGAAGACGATGCCGCCATC
>JAEEGF012119673.1_pt1 | contig 19245 bp, 20 predicted proteins | sample 9134171 | NCBI WGS metagenome assembly JAEEGF01 (sample SAMN16246542, study PRJNA631951) | gut metagenome | biome: gut microbiome; feature: rumen; material: AP-attached | host: Bos | place: Iran: Karaj | collected 2018-10
GTCCCTTTTTGCCTTTCTCTTTGCTGTCCTCAATGCATGCTCCCAAGAGATCATTTGAATATCCGTGTCCCTTGAACGAACCGGACACCCATAGGCAATCGATATACATATACCCTTCTGCGACAATCGGATTCCAGGCGTTCTCAGCCGGTATATATTCGATAAAGCATTTCCCACGCTCTACGCTTTTTAGAAATACAAGCCCCTCATCAAAACGATCTGCCAGCCATGCTTTCTTCGATGAAACCTGGATATCCTTGTTATTGGAGATAGCACAGCAGATATGCTCTTTCTCCAAATTATCTTTAGTCACTTTGATATACTCCATAAGAAATTCCTCCAAATATTGATTTGTCAGTCGCAGAGACCTTCGTTTTACTTTACCGGATCCGGTCTCACAGACCGAGTTTTTCTCTGATTTCGGCAGCGCGCAACAGGGCAAGCTCCTCATATTTTCCGTAGATATCGCGTATGTACCGGACCATGTCGCAAAACTCGCCGAGCCTGTCCGGGGAAAGCCGCAAGGTATCCGAAAGAGTTAAGGCCGGCCAGCAAGTGAGCCGCAAGAAAGGGGTTGTGTACGGATGCGGGAACATCCTCGGATACACTCGCAAGCCGGGCGGCACATATGAAATAGATGAAGAACAGGCCGAGACCGTAAGGATGATCTATGAGATGTATTTTAGAATACGTGGGACAAGAAAAAGAGGATCCTATATAAATGCTGTTACAGTTTCAGCATCCAAATGCGAGCTGAATGAACAGTCAACTACATGTCGTCTTCGACCATTGCTAAAAGTTTATGCTGTGATATTATTGTAAAATAATCAATGTTAGAATAATCACCTATTCGTTTCACTTCGAATACCGTAGCCCCGATATGAGGAATTAGAAAAACATGAAAACAGGCAGGACTGATCAGTAAGTAGGGCATTATTGGTTTTCGGGCAAAATCATTCCGCATTCTATATAAAAAGTCAATTGCAGGCAGTTTGTGAATTCTATGTTTTATCTCAACTGGATTTGTCGGGCTTTCAATACCAGGCGAGCCCCAAAAAAACTGCGAACACCCGATAAATGTTAGTGGCCTGCTCTTAATCGGAGTAAAAAAGAATTTCACAGAAAACACTTTTTTTTCTGTCTCCACATAAAAATCGCATCCGTTATGCGGAGTCATGCCCAATAACCATAAGAATGAATTCGAATAAAGCTTAACATTATGATTGGCACAAAGCTTTTTAAGTTTGAACATGAAAAACAATCTTTTATAAAAGGCTCTGATATACTTAAAACTTATAATACTGCAAATCAAAATAATTAATCCAATGATAAACTCCATAATTCATCTCTCAAAACAATAAATATATAAATATAAAAGAAATAAATGATGGTCCATAAACATCACGCCATTATTTGTTGATGGAAATGGTTACCACATACTCGCCTTGGAAGGACAGAGTGTTCTTACGAAGGTCGAAAAACTTATTATAATGGGTCTATAATATTATTAACCCCATGCGGAGCGGTCGGAGGAATCATAGGATCGCAGGCCGTAACATCGTATGAACCGACCTCATGACAGTATGCGGAGTATAAATCAGTAGTACAGCTCGAGAACCAAGGCTCTTGTCCTAAAAAACAAGGATCCCCATATCCGGATGCAAAACACGATAACGACATACATGCCTGAACTTTAATATATGGACTTGCAGTGTTTATGCAATACTTCCTATACTCGACAGTATACATATTAACGCCATCTTTTTTTATTCTGACAATGGGATCCTCATCACTGGGATCTCGATGATTATTAATAAAAGCATTTTCTTTATAAATAAAGCAAACAGATTCAGCTATGTTCATGTCATCTGTATCAACATATATAGAACAATCAAGAAATGGCAATTGCAATTCTAACATCTGGCAACATCCTTGTAATAAAAAAACTGTCATAAGAAATGAGAGTAGTTTCAATAAATGAGACCATTAAATCATTATATTGGAATACTTAGGCAGTTTGCTTATTCCAGAAATGGCAGCAGATCATGTCCTGTGAGAAGGTAAGGACTTGATTCCGAAACGCTGAAAGAAGGATACCCCGATGCGACAAATGACTGGGCCGAATCATCAATTTTCGAAAGGAGCTGCTTGAAATGTGTCACTGTAATAACACAGTTATTATGCCTACTGAAGAAAACAAGCAGGTTTTCAATCAAGGCAACAGCTTCTTTTTCCGTTGTTGAAATAAACGGCTCATTCATCAGCACAAGTGAGTTGTAAGGAGCTTTTTCGACTATCTTTTTCATCATGGAAAGCTCGTTTCGAAAACGGCTGTTAGCCTCATATACAATATCATCAATCGGGAAAAAAGTATAAATGCTATTCAAGTTGGAACAGACGAACTGTTCAGCGGGTACCGGCAGACCTGCTTTTGCCAACAAGACAGCGATACCGACAGATCGAATAAAAACAGTTTTTCCGCCCTGATTCATTCCGGAGATAAAAACTTTTTTTGTAATTATATCCGCGCTGTTGCTCTTAACGTTTTTTCTGACATCTTTACCTTTTACAACAACATCCGCCACAAGTGAAAGATCAAACAGATCGGTAAACCTGAGGTCTTTCTCAGACAGGTTTTTTATCAATGATACCGGTATTCCGTTTGTTTCATAAAACTTTATTATACCGACATACAACTCATAAAACTGCAGATCGTCATACATATTTTCCAGTATTCTCTGGTAATACTTCGCCATTTCCAGCAGTTTTACAGCATAAGACTTGTTATGATTGAACAACATTCTGTTCAATGCGCGGTCTGACATTTTTACGTCTATGCACTTTTTCTGTTTTCCTCTGTTTCGCAAATCTCTTTGAACAGTCCCAATCGTCTCATACGACATTTTTTCAATATGAAGTGAACGGTTAAGATGCAAAACACATGAATACGATGATGAAAGTGATGTGAGAGATGTGTAATCTGATATTTCTGTCTTTAATGTCTCAATGTCGCTTCCGCAAATCATATTATTAATGACGGTTTTAAGACGTTCCAAGCCTTTGGACTTGAGCCCCTTATTCTCAAGTATCGAAAGCATATCGTCAAAAAAACTCCAGTATGATTTCAAAGCCTCTGAAACAACGTGAAAAATAGACACTATCGTGAAATTGCCTCCCCAATCTGTAGTAGGTTCACGGAGGTACTGCATAGAGTGTATTTCCTTTGAAGCTGCATTCGTTTTTTCACTTATTATCTCAAATTCAGTTTTTTTATGTATGAGTGCATTGAATAAACCTGCATTACGGATAAAATCATCAGCGATTTCATGCCGGAACAACAATTCCTCCTCCGTTGCTGAAAAATCCAGCAAATACATACTCATTTTCTCAGCATCGAAATTAATTGCTTCGGCAATTGTGTCGATAGAAAGGTCTGATATGACCCGTTCATCCAGATTCTTTTCAAAATCTCTTTTTTCCGGGAATAATAATGAACAGTCAATCATTCTTTTTGTCCTCCCGTTTTCAATTGCTCAGAAGAAAGCCCATACTCTTCAAGAATGCTTTCATTTTCGTAGTTTTCAGGAATATTGACACGTCTTACAATATATTTAGTGTCAAGTACATTTGTTGTCAGAAACGCCAGTCGGGCTGTTGGCCCATCCGCAAAAAGACGGGGAGGAATCGTTTTATGATGTGATATCAGAATAAAATAAGCGTTATTTCTTATCAAATAAGCTGTGAGTCTTTTGGTGTAAATATATGCGTCATCTCCATTCGTGGACGAGAAGATCTCATTAAAAAGGAAAAGTGAATTCTTTGGATCGTTTTTCAGAAAACCCTGAAGAATCTCTATCTCGGTTTTGAGACGTCCAAAACCGAAATTAACCGTTTCTCCCTGCGGAAAATGAGTATATATGGCGTTCATTGGACTTACACATGCAGACTTTGCAGAAATCAGGCATCCGCATCCTGCCAAAGCAAACGCTGTACCTACAGCCCGAAGAAATGATGTTTTACCGGAGCTGTTAGCACCGGACAGCACAAAACCGCATTCATCAGAAAACTCAAAATCATTCGGTATAATAACTTCTGGTGATTCCTTCAGCAGAATCGGATCATAAAGCCCATGAAACGAGTTGAGACTGTTGTCGTTATACTCCGGAGCGCATACAGACAACCCGACTTCGTTCCAGTGTTCATATATGCTTTGCATGAACAAATAAAATGAAAGTCCTTTGTGAACAGCATAAAGCACTGATTCACATTTTGTTCTGAATTTGGTTGAGTATTCACCTGAAATATCATACTTTGAGTCAAGTGCTTCCAAAACAGCGAGTTCAAATCCAGAATACATTGTAAACCATGGAGCACCGGTTTCTTCAGTTTGAATAACTCCCAGCCTTTCTAAATATGAAGACACGGTAGATTCAATACCGACGTTTCCGGAACTATCCGTTATTTCGACCTTTTTCCGCATGCCGACTTCGGGTGAAACGTTTATATAAACTGAACTGAAACGGTCTATGGACCCAGTATGCTGTTCTACTTCGAGTCTGAACTGTTTAAACTCTTCGTTGTCACAGAAATTGAAGGTTTTCTGGAGCATCCTCAGGCACTCAGATTTCCCTTCAACAGATATGAGTTTTTCTATTTCCAACAGTTTTTTTATTAGTATAATATTTAATGCCGTTTCCGCGTATTTATGATTGTCCATTGCATCATATGCTTCTGACAGCTTTAAGTATTCACCAATCTCAGTGTATGCTTCCCGAATTTTTTCACAGATGTCTCTTTTGTAGTATAATTCTGCAGCAAAATCCGACCTGAATTTCAACGTAGGCAGATCATTAGTCAGCTCGGAAAGCTCTTTTTTTACTATCGGCGGGATGCTCCGGAATCCGCGAGTGGCTGCCTCATCGCATAATTCGAACAACCGTAAACACTTAACTGTGTTGTCGCTTTGTTTGTTTTTTGCGATATTAAATGGGTTGAGTAAATCGATCATAATTGATTCCACGTTTCTTTGCTAAAAATTATTAACTGTGATATCTCCACAAATAAGGTGCGAGGCTTCTCGCAGGTGTTGATAAAAGAATGATACACAACAGAATTGAATATTACAGATGATCATTCTTTCTGATTTATGGTATCTCGCCATGAACCTGTTTTTTTGATGTGATTGGTTGGTTGTTCCGCGGATTCCGTTGCTTCGGCATTAACCTTACGCGCTTCGCGAATTCGTTTTGCATCTTTTGCGCCGAAGCACGCACCGAAAAACATTACAGTTGCAATAATCGGAGTATCAATCAACATAGCTATATATGTACCGATAATCTCAGGCAAATTCAGATATAAATAAAACAGCTGATATGGGAAGATGTAATAGTAATTGAGTATTGCCGCAGCAAAATTTACAACAGGAATGGGAATAAGTATCGAAGCAAACGCCAGGTTTACGCAGGCACCAATAATAACGCAAATCAAATACTTCTTTTTGTCAAATTGATCCTCAAGGCCTAAACTGTATCCGTAACGGTCAGAAAGCTTCCATAAAAAGATCATACACGCTGCGAACAATCCACCATAATATATAATGCCGAGAATGACTTCTCCGATAATTCCCAAGGGCATGGCAAACATAATTCCCACATATGTGAAAGCAAATGCAACAACGCCTATTAGCCAAATATTAAATATCACTTTGCATGTAACTTTAAAATAATTCATTTTTTTATCCTTCAGTTGGTAATTAGATAATAGTGAAATGTAATTATATTAGATAAAAGAAATTAAAATAGTTATTCACTTTTTAAATGAGTCTATTTCCCCATATCAGTGTCATTTTCTTCGTCCAATGATATAATATCCTGCTGTAATAAAAGGCTGTCAGACTCAATAGAGAAAGGTGTTAGATAAACTGAGTCATTTACTATAATCACCGTTTTAAATCTCTCTGGATCAATACCATGCAATCTTTATTCTTTATTAATACCATAATAATGAACTATAACAACCTTGATAATATAAACGATCGTTCTGTAAAAGATAGTTTAAATCATTTTATTGTTTCAATTCAGCATCGTTATTCAATAGTTTCAAAAAAAAGGTTGAATCAGAAATGTAAAAATTCTCTATAAATTCACCATTCCCTGTTTCAACTTCCCATTTGTGAGAATACTGATACGGTATGTTTATACATACCGGTGCAGGAACCATAAGTAGAATAGGAATTATTGGCTTTTCATGCGCTGTGCTCGGTAATGAATCTATTCCATATGAAAAATCAAGGTTTGATACGTCAATATTGTAAAATGCTTTATATGGTATTAATCGCCGTGCACCAATATGCCTGATCTGTGCTGTTCCTCTTCTATCAAAAAAAAGCATATACTTATAAAATCTGCATAACTGGATAACAGAATAAATCCTATCCTGTGTCTCAACATAAAATGATGTTCTTTTATAGGATCTGAAAAATAAACTACCATATTTATTGTATTTTTTACGTTTCAATTTTACGATTAATAACACAACAAAGCCTAATCGATTACTTAGATATTTAGATGTCGGAATAAACAATATAAGAAAAAAGATAATTATTATAATTATATATATTTCCATGTTACCTCCTGACTCTACCCACATTTGGAGTAATAAGAGATTTTAGCGTACGGGATTTTTATAATGTTAGTTTGCCACTATATAGCACAGAGTAACTTATCTGCCGAACATACGAGATACTGTTCCTTTCAAACTCGATAACCCTGATCACACTGAAGATACTGTCTCAGGTTACATTTCCCGACTTTTGAAAAATATTACGGTTCCATACCCGAAGCAACCTTTGTATATACTCAACAGAGTTGTGACCTATGAACCCGATCCGCAACGATATAATGACTTCCGAAAACAAATAATTAAGCCTAAACCTTTTACTTTTTACCATAGTATCATATTATTCTTTATTTGTCAATAGGAAATGTTTAAAATTTGAACGTAGTAACTTGCCAAAGTAAATTCCGTTTCTCTGGTGTTTGAAATGTTTGACAAATTACTTATCGTTACGTATAATGCGTTTGTGACAACAGGCAAAACACTAATGATAGCAGGCTTAAATCGGAAGGGAGATGATAAGATTATGATTGAAATGAAAGAACGATAGAAAACGAACATGTTTAGGAATGGCTCGGACATAGCGACATGAGCACCACCGCCAATATTTACAGTCACCTCGATGCCGTAACGAAAGCGGACACCGGCGCCGCGATGAGTAAAGCGTTGGGGTAAACCGCAAATAAAACAAGACCGCTTCGATCAATAATCGAGGCGGTCTTATGTTATTTGAGTTAAATTGCATCACTATTGTAATTTAGTTGATTTTTTGCATCCCTATACATTAGAGTACGCTGCAAAGGGTCCGCTCGCCCAAAAGCGGCAGCTCAGGCGGGATCTACGCAAACGACTATGAGGATATTTCCGCGCTGAAGGAGATCGCCGCTTCACGGAACGTTTCGATCCTGCTCGTTCACCATCTGAGGAAGCAGAAGGACAGCGACGTCTTCAATCAGGTCTCCGGCTCGTCGGGGATCACCGGTGCTGTGGACACCTCCTACGTTCTGCAGAAGGAAAGCCGGGAGTCGAAAACGGCGACGCTCATCGCCACCGGGCGCGATATCGAGATGCAGAAGATCACGCTGAAGTTTGAAAACCTACGCTGGGTGTTTGTGGAACGAAAGGACGGCGAACAGATTGTCCGGGAGCAGGCGCCGCTTTTTCTCATTCAGCTGGTAGACTTCATGCGCGACCGCACGGAATGGACCGGCACGGCGACAGAGCTGCTCGAAAATCTGAACGATCCGATCACACCGGAGACCATGGTGAAGAATCAGATCGTGAAGTATTACTGCGATATTCTGGAGCCTGCCGGGATCGTCTTTGAGAGCAAGAAAATGAAGACCGCGCGCCTGCTGACGTTCCGAAAAGGTGACGGGGTGACGGAAGGAGACGGTGAAAATGATCGTTCATTTGTTTTTTTATAATCATCTCCGCAGTTTGTCTCTGCTGTTCTTCAGACGTTATAGACGGTTCTCCGTCTCCCGCCTGCTCTCCGTAATTGCCGAACTGTGCGTGGTTTCCACCATCAATCACGCACTTAACAGCTTTTTCCGGCAAATAAACGTCGCCGTCGGACATCTTTTCTCTGTTTATGATCACGTCGGCGGAACCGCAGATCGAGATCGCCGTCAGCCAATCGTCCAGAGGTTTTGTCGGATATGCGGCAAGCAAGATCAAGCCTTTCAACTGTTCTCCGTGCTCCGCCGCATAGTTGGCAGCCATGGCTCCACCGAGGGAATGACCTCCGATATACCAGGCGTTATAATCGTATCGCGAAATAAGGTTGTTTGCTTTGTTAACACCGAAAATTGCGAGACGAAAAGGCATCCTGACAAGGAGAACGTCCATTCCCTCCCGGGCAATAAGACGCATCAGAGGTGCGTATGCCGTCTCTTTGACCTTGGCGCCCTGATAGAATATCAGTGCGTCGCTCTCGAAGGACCGTCAAACAACCAGCCGTAATCAGTCTGCGTGACCGCCACCACATCGTTGGATTTGAGCGCAGAAAGCGCGGCGGAGTCGGCGTGATAATACTGCTCCGTATAGATAAAAAACGCGCCGGTCAGCAAAACAAGCGCAGATAACGGAACGATGAGGCGCAGATCAGCGCACTTCAGTATCAGATGGAGTGGTACGACTCGCAAGCCGAGCTGCACAAAAACTGGAAGGTAATCGGAGAATATATTGACGAGGGTATAACCGGAACGCAGGCCAAGAAAAGACCTGCGTTTCTTAATATGATCGAGGATGCCAAGCAGAAGAAGTTTGACCTTATAGTAACACGCGAGGTCTGCAGGTTCGCCCGAAACACTGTGGATACGCTGGTGACTACAAGAGAACTAAGGAGCATAGGCATCGAGGTGTATTTTGTCGAGGACAACATCTGGACGATGAATCACTTCCGATGGATAATCTTTAAAAAAACCGGTATTTTTCGCGTTACCTCTTGACATTATGTCGGTATACCGATATAATAGTATATAAGGAGGCAGGCACAATGATCATTGAAGATTTACTTGAGAAGCGCAATATAACAAAATATCGTCTCGCTGTTCAGGCGGGGATCCCTCATGCTACCCTAACTGACATCTGCAGTGGGAAAACCAGACTGGAGAAGTGTTCGGCTGAAACGGTATATAAACTTGCAAAGGCACTTGGGGTGTCAATGGAACTCCTGACGGAAGGCGGCATCCTTCAGTCGGAACGCGAACGGGCTTTTGAATACGGCCTTCCCGACTATCTGCAGCATGATCTCGACGCCTATAAGGAAGGCCTGGCTTCCCACAGCAATCTTCTTGACTGCTTGTGGGGCGAGCTCTACGGAAGTATTAATATGGCCGAGATTAGCGATGGCGTAATAACCGCAGAACATGCAAACTATCTGCGTAAGAAATATTTGTACGGAGTGAAAACATGATAGATTTTACAAATTGCAGGGTGATACCAGGCCGAGCGTACAATGGGGCAAACGGCAGTAAAATTGCCATCGAATGCATCTCAGTGCAATGGTGTACTCTACGGTAATTCATGGGCAGCATCAGAGTATGGTGGGATTGATCAGGTAACATTTTTGTATTATTTCAGTTGATCTGGGAGAAGAGAAACTATGAAGAAACAGATAATAATGCTCATAGTGGTGTTGTTCGTTATTTTAGTGACAGCCGGATGCAACGATAAACCGAACGGTCGTGATGCTGATAATCCGACAAACACACATACCGGAACAGACACGCAGACCAGTTCCGATGAGCCCTCCACAGAAGAAAGCGGTAGTAACCCGGAAGAGACCAAGGCTGATGACTCTGATACTGAGCCCGGTTATTCTTTTCCCGAGGTAGAACAGTCGGATAAACTGACTGTCGATGATCCTGAGATACAGCTATTCTTAAGCAGATTAGAGCTCTTCAATCGCGTTTGCAGCTGCAGTCCCGGTATTAAAGTCGACCGTAATCAAACCGACTTAACGGGACAATACCTTAAGATCACCGAATCGGAAATAGACAAATGGGAAAAATGGTCTGAACTCATTGATTCGGTATTCTGTGACAACTTAAAAGAATCAGCTGCAAGACTCTGTTCCAACATTCATAGAATCGATGATGACATGTATATAGAAGATCCGATCTATGATGAATTTGTTCCGTTTTTTTCATATGAACTGGTGACGGATAAAACAGGAAACACCGTTGTCCGATCGCTGCCATTATCGCAGTAGGTGTGGCAAGGACGAGGGCGCAGGGGCAAAATACGACCATTACCGTGACAGCTCTGACGATATCCTTTGTAACGATATACGCAATGACGGCAATCAGCAAAGCAACGGGAACAAGCCAGCTTGCCCACTTATCTGCAATGCGCTGTGTGGGAGCCTGATTCTTTTCCGCATCTTCCACCATACGTATCAGCTTCTGGAGAGAACTGTCTTCTCCCACCTTGGTAGCTTCAATGTCAATAGAGCCGAAACGGTTGATCGTGCCGCTGAATACGGTATCCCCGACTGCTGTATCGATAGGCAGGCTTTCCCCGGTCATAACAGACTGATCGATGGATGTTTCACCTGCAATAATAACACCGTCAACGGGAATGGCTTCTCCGGGCAGGATTCGAAGGACATCACTCTTCTTGATTTCGGATACGGGAACTACGGTTTCGACTCTGTCCCTTACGATTCTTCCGGTATCGGGAGCAAGAGATATCAGATTCTTCAGCCCCTTCTTCGCCCGGTTCGTAGTCATATCCTCAAGCAGTGCGCCTATCTCCATGATAAATGCGACTTCACCTGCTGCGAAGAGATCTCCGATGCAAAGGGCAGCTATCATAGCCATCGTGATCAGAAGAGCGGAAGAAATCTTGCTGATGCCCTTGTTATAGATGATTCTCCACACTGCAAGATAAAAAAGAGGAATGCCGCATATTACAACACATACCCATGCCAGGTTTTCTCCCCACGGCTGACCGATTCTCGGAAGAATGAATGACGCAAGCAGGAATACTCCACCGATGAGTGTCATCGGCCATCCAGCAAGAAAGTCATTGATTTTCTTGATCATAAAACATCTCCTGTTGACAAATACTTCCATGAAGTGTATAATCTATACATTACCGAACGGAATGTACATTTATGATTATACTGTTTTCTAACTCAAAAAACAAGAAGCAGTTATGCGTAAATGTCCATTACCGAACAAGAACTTGTGATTTGTTCAGGAGGATCAGTATGGACAGGCGCCAACAGAAAACAAGACACGCCGTGTTTGATGCTTTTGCCCATTTGCTGGAAAGGAAGAGCTATACCAACATTACGGTGCAGGATATTATCGACGAGGCAAACATAGGGCGCAGCACATTTTACTCTCATTTTGAAACGAAAGACGAACTGCTGAAGGCTCTTTGTTCCGAGATATTCAATCATGTGTTTGCGCAAGAGGTCTTCAAGGAAAAAACACATGATTTTTCTAAAACCGGCAATAATAATATAAAAGCTGAAATCACGCACATACTATACCATCTTCAGGAAAGCAGCCGGTATATAAAGCGTATCCTCTCCTGCGAAAGCGGCGAAATGTTCATGCGTTACTTCAAAGAACGTCTGACACAGGTGTTTGAGGGAGAATTGGAAAAGCAGAAATCGGACATTCCAACAGAATATATGCTGAACCACATGGTCTGCGATTTTGCCGAAACCGTTCGTTGGTGGATGAATAACGAACGTTACTCACCTGAAGACATCAGTGAGTTCTTTTTTAGTACCACACCGTTTAAATGACGACCTTTTTTCGATTTTTAGATGTACGCACCGCAGGGGCTTCCTTCGGTGAATACATAGAAACACCCTGCAAGTTTACGGCTTGCAGGATGTTGTTGACTCATTTGAAATGAAATTGCAAACTATAATCAGGGAATGGCTCGAATTCCTTGAGCTCTTATTAGTTTCCAAATCTTACTTCTCTCCTTGTTATAACGGAGGGAGTAATCTTTGTCTTTATTCCTATACCATTTAAACTGATTGTTTTCAAAAGTACATGTAACATACTTGTATTGAATAAAGCCGTTCGAAAAAGATCTGAACATGTTACCTTTTTTGTCGCGATTAATCATTATAGTTTTATGCTCTGACGTGTCTTCAACAATAATCCAGTCGAGACCTGGAGACCACAAAGAATCTAAAGATGACAGGCCGACTGTGTTGTTTTTTATTGCTTCAACAAATTCCTGCTCTGTATAAATGATTTCCGGAACAAAATAACGTATGGACGACATGAATTCGCTTCCTGATTCTCGCCGCATAAGTTCACTGACCTTGTAGATCAACCCTGATTTTACTTGAATGAATACTGAATGATTTCTCAAATTATTAGGATTTTCAGATATTCTAAAGAACCCACGTGCATTGTCTTCCAGAATGTCAATTTCACCATTTTCCAACGGCTTAACATTAGCACGCGGAAGGTCATATAACCATATGACATCATATCCTAATCCAGAGTAGAATATGAGATGTTTTGATCCGTCATTGTTAAAAATTAAAGCCTTATTCATTTGCATCATTCTCCAAATCAAGATAAAAGAGATCTTCAAATTTGCAATCCAAAGCAGTGCACAACAGCGCAGCGAGATAGGCGGTCGGACAGAATTGTGATGTTTCAATAGAACTAATAGTGTTTTTGGATGATCCAACAAGGCTAGCCAGTTGTGTCTGTGTCAGCCCCTTTTTTTGACGAAATTCTTTCAAACGGTTTTTTAATTTCAAATGAGAGTTCATGAAATCACCTGCCCAATAAATCCAAGTGAAAAAAATAAAGCAATCAGAATCTGTATTACACCCACTATAATTCTCCAAATTGATTTGATCCGAATCCCTTCGTAAAGCATTTGTACGCCAGCCGCAGTCATAAATACCGCAACTAGAGCAATATTCCATGTCTTCTTTACAAAATATTCTACAAGAAAGAGTATTATTCCAACTATTAGCGCGGCTAATAAGCCAACAAGGTTGCTTTTAATGCCTACTCTGTTCTCAAATTCTTTACCTTTTGATTTTTCCTTCTTGGCTACCTTTAGTATTTCGTTTTTATCCATTCTTTCGTTCATAACACACCTCGTTCCAAGTTTTATATGACTATTATATCATTCCAAGTTTTCTTTGTCAATACCAATTTCCAAATTTTATTGGAAATTTGCATAGAAGTAACATTTATGCCATTATTAACTAAAACTCAAATCGAATCCGCAAATCAGACTGATTTCGCGGAGTTTCTTCCCTCCCGCGGAGTTCAGTTGAAAAAACAGTCGAACCAGTATCTGTGAGAGGACAAAATATTTGGAAATATGGATCGAAATGGTGTTCGCCCCATGAGCAGACAGCATGCTGCCGCGATTTCGGTTATATGAAAATACAGTAACTTCTTTATTCTCTCTCCCATTAATCCGTCTCCAATGTTATTGACATATGTCAGAAAATGTGGTATAATAGATCTGCAAGAGGAGTTGACGTATTATGTCCCGCCCGATAAGATGCCGAATAATAGGCATGCTGCCGGAATACCGCAGTTTTTCGCCGGATGACGTTTCAGCGAGCGAAAACGTTGAAATGACGGTGGATGAGTATGAGGTTCTCCGTTTGCTTGACGACGAAGGACTGAATCAGGAGGAATGCGCGGCAAGAATGGGCGTTTCCCGTACGACTGTAACAGCCATATATGACGCCGCGCGCAGAAAAGTTGCGGAAATGCTTGTACGCGGCAAAAGGCTTCTCGTCATCGGTGGCAGCTACGTTGCTCCGCCGTGCGATATACCCGAATCAGTTAAAATTAAAGGAGATAATATTATGAGGATCGCGGTTACATATGAAAACGGAGAAATATTTCAGCACTTCGGACATTCGGAGCAGTTCAAGCTTTATGACGTAGTGGACGGAAAGATCGTAAAAGAACAGGTCGTTGATACAAACGGCAGCGGACACGGAGCTCTTGCGGGATTTCTTCAGGCGGCAAAAGCTGACGCTCTGATCTGCGGCGGTATAGGAATGGGTGCGCAGATGGCACTCGCAGATGCGGGAATAAAACTGTATGCGGGTGTGCATGGTTCGGCTGACGCTGCGGCAAAAGCTCTCGCAGGCGGCACTCTAGAATATGATCCAGATGCACGTTGCGACCACCACGGACATCATCACGACGGCGACTGCGGTCACGATCACTGCGCCGAACACAACTGCAAGGGGAACTGATGACCTGGCAGAATGAATAAACGATGAAAGTTGATATAGGAGATCCTTCTATGAAAAAACGCACGTTTTGCAACCCGGTCAACATCAATTACCGCTATCAGCGAAACTTCTTCTCAAGAGAATCTGCAGATCCGCTGATACTTATATACCACGATACATATTTTCTTTTTGCGTCGCACGGAGAAGGCTACTGGACGTCCGAAGACCTTGTGCAATGGAACTTCATCAGGGTTGACATCAATAAATACCCTGACTTTGAACTGTATGCACCCGGAACGTGCGTCGTGGGTGACAGACTTTACATAACTTTCAGTCAGGGCGGAAACATTCTTTATTCGGATAATCCGTTCGACCCCGATTCGTGGGTAAATATCGGGCGGCCTTACGTATGGCACGATCCTGCATTTCTCTACGATGACGACGGATACGTTTACGTTTACGAAGGACTGGGCGACACATGCCTTCACGCGTCAAAACTTGATCCGAAAAACAATATGCGCCTCGTAGAAGGTCCTGTCCCGATCTTTTATTCAGACTATGAAAACCGCGGCTACGACCGCTGCGGTGACAATAACGAGATAGAGCGTATGCCAAGTCTCGAGGGCGCCTGGGTAAATAAGATCGATGGCAGGTATTATCTTACCTACGCCACTCCGGGCACAGAGTTTTCCACCTACTGCGACGGCGTTGCCGTATCGGACAGCCCTCTGGGACCGTTTGAGAACTGCGATAACAGCCCGACCGTGTTCAAGGCGACCGGTTTTATGCGCGGCGCAGGTCACGGCTGCCTTTTTGAAGACAAGAAGGGAAATCTCTGGAAAATCGACACTGTCTCGATAAGCGTTAACACTTCGTTCGAACGCAGGCTCTGCCTGTTCCCGGCAAAGATCGCGGAGGACGGAAAGCTTTACACAAACACACTGCGCGGCGACTACCCGATGTATTATCCTCACGAAGTCGATGATCCGTTCACTCAGTGTGACGCAGGACTTCAGCTGTTGTCATACGGGGCAGCCGGCACTGCTTCATCGGTGCTGGATGAAGATCACTCTCCGGCGTACGCGGCAGATGAAAATCTGAAGACCTGGTGGAGCGCAAAGAACGGTGAACCGGGCGAATGGATCGCGCTTGACCTCGGTGAACGCTATCCGGTAAAAGCGGTCCATGTCAATTTCGCGGATCAGGATATCGTTGACACCACGGGTCGCGACAACGGTTTTTCTTACAAATATACTCTTGAGGCTTCTGACGACGGTATTTGCTGGCGTATGCTTACTGACAGACGCGGTAATGACGATGATCATCCGCACGAGTATTTTGAATACGATGACGAGGGTTTCCGTTATATAAAACTGACGAATCACGGAAATATCCCCGCAGGCGGCAGATTTGCCGTAAGCGGAATCAGGGTGTTTGGCGACAGCGTAGGGGCGGCTCCTGAAAAGGCGCCTGATTTTACTGCGGTTCGCGATGAAGATGGAAGAAATATGCGCGTTACGTGGGAGAATGTTCCCGATGCGGAAGGCTATTTCGTCCGTTTCGGCGTGAATGAAAACGAACTTCACACACATTTTCAGATCATAGGCGCTACCGAGGCCAACATCCGCTGCCTTATAAAAGGCGTCAGATATCACGTCACTGTCGATGCTTACAATAAAGGCGGAATAACGCGCGGTTCGTTCACGAAGATCGTTTGAATATGTGGCAAGTGTTTCGACAATCAATCAATAATGAATCCGGTTCTCGGTATTTCGAGGACCGGATTCATTATATGTGATTTAATGGACGTGTCAACTCGCGCGATTTCACAGAAAAATCACAAGAATGGTATTGACAATCAACTGACAATGTGATATAATCATTCGCGAGGAGGGCAGATGAGTGATGAACAGCTATAAAACTTTCCCCGGTACCACGATCGCAACAGATTCCGTAAACCGTAAAAAGGCGGAAGAAGTATTCGCGCATATTTATGCCGGAGGCAATATTTACAGCTCGCAGGTGACTGCTTTGGCGGGCATCGAGCAGCATTCGATTCAGAACTGGGTCGCTCGAGGGTATGTTTCTCATCCCGTAAACAAGCAGTATTCAAAAAGGCAGCTTTGCAGGCTGATAATAATAAGTATGCTCGGCAAGGTGTTCAAAATAGGGGAGATAACGGATATGCTCTCGTCTGTGAACGGCGATCTTTCCGACGAAGGCGACGATATCATACCGGACGACGTCCTTTATACGTGCTTTTGTGAAATGTGTGCTCTCAGCGAGGGCGAATGTGTCGCCGAACAGGTCGAATCAGTCTCGCTGTCTGTTACCGAAAAACTGGATTGGCTCACTCCCGACAACAGAATGAAGGTTGCGGCAGTGCTGAGAACCATGTTTTACGCATACAGATCTGCGGAAATGAACAAAACCGCACATATAATGTTTGACAGGCTTAAAGAAACTATCATTACAGAGGAAAAGTGAAAGGAGAAAAAACATGGACTTCAACATCTATTTTTATTTTACGGTTGCAATCGCTGCAATAGCTCTGATTATCACGATTTTCAGCTTAGGCTACCTTAAAGCGCCGCCTGATGTGGCTTATATCATCTCGGGTCTCGGAAAACGCAGGATCCTTATCGGTAAGGCGGGCTGGAGAGTGCCCTTTTTTGAAAGGGTCGACAGAATATCCCTTCGCGTCATGCAGGTCGACGTAAAAACGTCCGAGGCGGTTCCCACAAACGAGTTTATCAACGTATCGGTAGACGGCGTTGCGAACGTTAAAGTCAGCTCCGATCCCGTTCTTCTCGATAAAGCGGCTGAGGCGCTCCTCGGTATGCGTCAGGACGAGCTTGTTACTCTCGTTACCCAGGTGCTTGAAGGAAATATGCGTGAAATAGTAGGCTCTGTCGGTCTTAAAGAAATGGTTCAGGACAGGCAGGGTGTCGCTAAAAAGATCACCGAAAACGTAGTTCCCGATATGGAAAAGCTCGGTATTGAAGTTGTAAATTTCAATATTCAGAATTTTAAGGACGCAGCCGGAACTATTGAGAATATGGGTATCGATAACGTTGAGCAGATCCGTAAAAACGCTCAGATCGCCAAGGCAAACGCTCAGCGCGATATAGCTATAGCGACCGCAAACGCTCAGCAGGAGGCAAACGCAGTTAAAGTTGAGGCTGAAAAGCTTATCGCAGAGCAGGATGCCGCTCTTGCAGTTCAGCAGTCCGAAATGAAAGTTATGGCGGATAACAAACGCGCCGAGGCAGACGCTGCGTATAATATTCAGCAGGAAACACAGCGCAAAACTATTGAAATAACCCGTTCTGACGCTGATATCGCACGCCGCGAAAAAGAAGCGGTGCTTGCAGAAAAAGAAATCGCCCTGCGTGAAAGAAAACTTGACGCAGAGGTCAGAAAACAGGCTGACGCCATGAAATACAAGGCGGAAAAGGAAGCCGAAGCAGACCTTATAAGACGTCAGAAAGATGCTGAAGCCAGAAAATACGAGGCAATGCAGCAGGCTGAGGCAAGAAGAGTAGAAGCAGAAGCTGCCCGCTTTGCCATGGAGCAGGAAGCGGAAGGTATAAGAGCGAAAGGTATCGCAGAGGCGGAAGCAATCGAGAAAAAAGCCGAAGCGCAGCGTAAAATGGGCGAGGCATCAGTTCTTGAAATGTATCTCAAGGCACTCCCCGAGGTCGTCAAAAACGCAGCTGAACCTCTTGCGCAGACTGATAAGATCGTCATGTACGGCGAGGGTAATTCCACAAAAGTCGTAAAGGATGTTATGTCAACCGCAAATCAGGTTATCGAGGGAGTAAAGGAATCTACCGGAATAGATATAACCTCTCTTATCGCAGGATTTGCAGGCGGCAAGATCGCAGGACAGACCGGCACGGCAGACTCAGAATGATTTCTGAATAAAAAACAACGGACTGCCCGGTAAAATCGGCCGGGCAGTTTTGGATTGAAGAAAGGAAGATATCTTTGTCTTACCCATTACTTTTTGCCGCATTTCCTTCCGTATATGCGGTATGTAAAAAATATGAAATAATCGTTCCGGTCCGGAAGCCTTGCGTTATGTGGGTTAAGGTAGGCGACAATGAGTATTATGACGATTCCAACGGTATTCTGCGCTCCGCGTCGCTTACTCATAAAATGGATGTTCCGATGACCGAGCTTGACAGGGCAGGGGAGTATACTGTTTGCTGGCGTGAAGTTTTCAGCAGACAAGCGTATCATTCGCAGCTGGGAGAAATCGAATCATTTACCGCGAAATTTCACCCTATAAAAGAAGACGGTATAAATTTATATCATATTTCCGATGCTCACAATGCGGTTGAAGCCCCTGTTGCGGCAGGACAGTATTTCGGTGAAGATCTTGACCTTCTTATCCTCAACGGTGACATACCCGATCACAGCGGTAAAATCGAAAACTTCGCTTCGATCCATAAAATCGCCGGTGACGTAACAAAGGGAGAGCATCCTGTGATTTTCTCAAGGGGCAATCACGATCTCAGGGGCGTTTTTGCGGAAAACCTCGCAGATCATACTCCGACAGATAACGGAAGATCATATTACACCGTAAGATTAGGCAGTATCTGGGCAATAGTTCTTGATTGCGGCGAAGATAAGGATGACTCCAACCCCGAATACGGTCATACCGTGTGCTGCCACAACTTCAGAGTAAAGCAGACCGAATTTCTCAAAAAGGTTGCGGCAGATCCGAAAAACGAATATGACGCTGAAAGCGTAAAATATAAAATCGTTATCGTTCACAATCCTTTTACTGAAACTCTTAGGCCGCCTTTTGATATCGAAAAGGATATTTATACCGAGTGGTGCGAAATACTTAAACGCATCCGCCCCGACTGTAGCCTTGCAGGTCACAAACACAACTGCTACGTGACCATGCCGGG
>JAEEGF012232620.1_pt1 | contig 19244 bp, 24 predicted proteins | sample 9134171 | NCBI WGS metagenome assembly JAEEGF01 (sample SAMN16246542, study PRJNA631951) | gut metagenome | biome: gut microbiome; feature: rumen; material: AP-attached | host: Bos | place: Iran: Karaj | collected 2018-10
TCTCTTTTTTGTTTCACCCCATACACTCCAAACCTCGAAAGTTCGAATACACACAAAAACAAAAAAGCCTCATCATTTTCATGATGAAGCTTTCCGCGGTGTGTATGGGACTCGAACCCATGACCTCCGCCGTGACAGGGCGGCATTCTAACCAGCTGAACTAACACACCTTGTTTAGTCGCTGTCGTTATCTCTAACGCGTTGCAAAGGTAGGCATTTTTCGTAAACATCCAAACAAAAACGAGAAAAATGAATAAAAAAAACGTACTTTTGCATCAGAATATAAAAAACACAAGTTCCACAAATCTCACTAACATGGCAACAGACAACACAGCGATACTTCTGATACACTGCCCCGACAAGCACGGCATCCTGGCAGCAGTCACTGACTTCATAAACATAAACAAAGGAAACATCCTATATCTGGACCAGTGGGTGGACAAGGAAGACGGGCTGTTCTTCATGCGTGTGGAATGGGACTTGAAGGATTTCAAAATCCCGACCGACAAGATACGCGAGTATTTCGAGACTCTGATCGCTAACAGATTCGAGATGAAGCACTACTTGTACTTCCGCAACCAGAAGCCTAAAATGGCCATCATGGTGTCGAAGATGAGCCACTGCCTCTACGACATGCTCGCAAGAGTGAAGAGCGGCGAATGGAATGTTGAAGTTCCTGTCATAATAAGCAACCACCCCGATATGGAAGAAGTCGCTAAAAACTTCGGAATCGACTACAAAATCTTCCCTATCACAAAGGAGAACAAGCTCGAACAAGAGAAGAAGGAAATCGAGCTGCTGGACTCGCTCGGAGTTGATGTAATCGTGCTTGCAAGATACATGCAGGTGCTTTCCAGCAGCTTCATAAACCACTACCCTAACAAAATAATAAACATACACCACTCGTCACTGCCTGCGTTCATGGGAGCCAAGCCTTACCACCAGGCTCATGCGAGAGGCGTGAAGCTAATCGGCGCGACATGCCACTATGTGACAGCCGACCTCGACGCAGGACCGATAATTGAGCAGGACGTGGTGCACATAACACACAAGGATACAGTGGACGACCTCGTGAGAAAAGGCCGCGACATAGAGAAAATCGTGCTTTCGAGAGGTGTGGCAAAGCATCTGAACCACAAGATTCTCGCATTCAACAACAGAACTGTCGTTTTTGACTAAGACAAGGCATGCTTAAGGACGAGCTGGAGACCCTTCTTGAGACACAAAAGAAGGAATGGAGCCTCTTGGCGACAAACTACGACGCACTGAGCAAAGTCGAGAGAAAGTTTTTCGACTTCGGCGGATTCGTCGTAAGAGTGGAGCACAACCCGGCAAGAGCAGTATCGTCATTAGCCAAGACCGATGCCGCTACGATAGCGCAGAGGAAATGCTTCCTGTGCGAAGCCAACAGGCCTAAGGAGCAGGAAGGCATTGAATTTCTCGGGAAATACCATGCGCTGACCAACCCTTTCCCGATATTCCCAAAGCACTTCACCATAGCCGACAAGAGCCACAGTCCTCAAGGCATAAACGCCGGCAGACTGCTCGATATGCTGGAACTTTCGGCAGAGATGGAAGGATACGTCACATTCTACAACGGACCGCGCGCCGGCGCATCCGCACCGGACCATTTCCACTTCCAGGCAGGAAACGCCAGTTATCTGCCACAGCCCGAACACTTGCCATGCGACATCATCAGGAAAGAATCATTTATCAGTGGCGCCCAAAAAGAAATCACAGACTGGGCTGAACACACAATAGCCGGCCTTAAAAATCGTCAGAAAGAAACAGAGGCCGTCCCAGAAGAGGAACCGATGATGAATATCTTCTGCCGCTACGATAACAGCGAATGGACCATGACCATAACCGGCAGAAAAAAACACCGCCCGGGCTGCTTTTTCGAGGACGGAGGCCTGAAAATAAGCCCGGGCGCTGTGGATATGGCAGGAGTGATAATCGCTGCCAGAAAGGAGGATTTCAAACGCATCACTGCCGATGACATAAGAAAAATCTACGCGGAAGTGTCGTTAGGTAAATTATAATTCACAGGCTTTATTTACACACAGGACGAATAGAGTGCCCTCCCTCTCTTGGATAACTCCATATTTGTATTTTACCATAACCACCATCCATCAACAATAGACTAGCCTCGTCAGAATAAGCTGACACCGACGAAGATGACCAATAAAAGCCATAAAAGTCTTCATCTTCTTTCATATAACCTTTTTTTTCACCTGCGAAAGGCAGAAATATGCTTTTACCGTTCTTCTTGCTTCTTACAATATAGCCTTTTCTATCCTTTCCGTTTGTGTTGCGCTGCGAGGTCTTAGTCCATGTCGTGTAACTTGTACTCATAAGCTCATTGATCTGAGAATACGTCGGAATGGTATAACCCTCACCCCAGTTGAATGTCGCCGCATCATACTTCGTCCCGGCTATGCTCGAACCGATATTACTATATCCGATGCGGTATGTATAAAACTCATAAGTGTCTCTTGTGTATTCGGACTTGGTATATAATTCACCCCAAGCGAAATATTGACCGTCATTTGCAGGTGTCAGCGCACCGATATTCCTGTCCGCCCACTTTGTGCCGCTCGGCAGCCCCAAGTCAACCATGTTTATCACATCGCCATTCATGGCACGGCCGGTAAGCGGAGTTGTCTGTTTCTCCTCGGTCTTAGGCGGCGTCGTTTCTTCTTTCGGAGTGTTAGTCTTAGTGCCGCTACTACTATTACTGCTACTGCTTGACGTGTTTGAAGAAGTGTTCTTCGTCGGCGGCGAGTATCTGTCCTCTTCATCGTCTCTGCACGAGACCACGCAAACACTTGACAACACTAACATTGCCGACACAACATACATAAACCTTTTCATAAGCTATCGTTTTTATTTGTTTAAAGATTATCAATGACACCATCCACAAGGCTTAGACCTGCCCATAGCATACGCTTCGGACAATGTGACGCACTTAATCGAGGCGCTGCACTTGTTCAAGCCTTTGCAATTAGGGGTACAGTGATACGCATAAGCCGTAGGACCTGTGCAGACATACACCATCTGATTAGAATTGCCAAGCGCGCCGTAATCAAAAGCCGCGGCAAGAAGCAACATTGTGACAATTATCTTTTTCATGGATTCTTATATTAACCGATTAATTTACAGTATAACTAAACGAGTATTTTCCACTTCGACCCACGACCTCATCACCATTCCAAATAACAACATTGAAATAACACGATGTTGTTGCCTGCAAATGCAACTCAGAATATGGCATGAATATCTTAAAATCTTCATACACACTATTTTCATAACTTGGTTTGAAAAATTTACTCGCACAAACAGAGCCATTTGATGTCCAGTACCTTTTATTTTTGTCCTTCAGTGCATCCCCATTCTCATCATAAAAATATAAGATGCAATCTCCTTGCTTATTCAACATGCCACGAACTGTGAACTTCACATGAATCCGCATACCTTTAATTCCATTCGAATCAAACACATTATGCTCAATCCAAACTTGCTCCACATCCGCAGAAACTTTTTTAGCATTAGTTGCATTATTATTTGAGTTCTGACTCCTATATCTATAGCTATCATCTTCATATCTAAACCTATTCATTGACGACCAATCTATCGGCTCATAAGTGGAACGAAAATCCATATCTCCCCAAGTCTCATACGGATTTACCGAATGAGCAACAGAAGTCATAAACACCGACATAACCATTATCAAAAAGTTCTTTTTCATAGTCTTCTGTTTTAATAGGCATTACTCTTCAACATATTCATCATCGTCATAAGGCTCGTCGTCGTAATATTCGTCCTCCGGCTCTTGTTCGTAATCATCCAGATAATCATTCATAAGATGGTCAAAGTAGCTCGCTTCGTCAGAGTAGCCGTCTTCTATCATAAAATCCTCGAATCCCATAGCTGCAAGTGTTTTTAAGGTTGATTGTTCTGTTGCAAACATAGATAGTTATTCAAGATATTATTCTTACTGCAACATTGTATTAAGCGCGACATGACTTCCCCGTGCCTCTAAATCTTTATATTTGTCAAACGAAAAACAATAACACACAACACAATGGATATAGAACAAAAAGAAATATCAAACCTGGAGCTTGGAATATATTACGTCTTCATTGCAGAATCGGAAAATCCCAAAGCGATATCAAAAGAATTGAAACATAAATTTTGGAAAGGACTATATAAATTCAAGATTCAAAAAACTTCAAACCCAGAGCTTGTACACTCTGTTGTATGCGTAAGAACAGACTTGAGCATGTACGATGACTACGGCATCATCGTCGTACAACACAACCGGCCTGTAAAAGAATCAGTTCACATGACCATCCCAGACCTTGATACCGCTATTCGGCTTGCGCATAATTTAAAGGACAAAATCACTGAAACAACCCCTATTACGATCTACTACGGATTAAAAAAGCCCAAACCTAAGCCAAAAAGTGAAGCCGAGACTGTAATTGTACGTTACCGCAGAAAATATGTGCCAGGTGAAGAATACAAAGAGGAAGAAAACAAAGAGGAAAAAGCACTGCCCAGGATAGAAAAGAAGAAAACCCCAGAAGACATCTTCTTTGAAAGCATAAACACAGCCATAGAAAAAGCCTACTACAAATACATCTTCACCACGGGCAAAGCACCATCTGCCGAGAAGTTAAGAAAACTCCTGTCCAACTTCCCGATACCAAACACCATAGAGCTCTCCGCCAACCACTCTAAACTGGATGTCGGCAAAAACTGCGTGCTCACACTGCCCGACTACGAAGGCAGACACTTCTACCTGCCGCCGCTCCACTACACCCTTTATGTGTTATTTCTCCGCCACCCGGAAGGCATAGTCTTAAAGCAACTGACCAACTACACCAACGAGCTCATACAAATATACAATTCGCTTGACGCAGAACGCGACAGGCTCGACGCACAGCAGAGCATCGCCAACATGGTGGACCTGACAACAGGAAGCGCAGTTCAGAAAATATCATACATCAAAAGAGCCTTCATAAAGCACGTCGGACCAATACTCGCTCCGACCTACAGCATAACCGGCCAAAGAGGCGGCGTCTATTCCATCCGCCTGGCTCGCGACCTTGTGATTCTCCCAGAGAATCTTCTACTTAAATGAAACGGCAAACAACACCTCTAAAAAGAAAAAGGGAAGCTGAACGGCTTCCCTTTTCTATTGATTCAATAAAACAAATATATGTTTAAGTATAATTGATGTAAAACAAATGATTCTATCTTGGCAATGATATACCATAGTTGTCGATTATCACCTCAGGTCTCCATCTTGACAGATCTACAGGATAAGCATCGATAACACCGCTATATGTCTTTCTAAAGTGTACATATGTGAAATGTCTTCCTCGGTCATCAAGCAACGACTCCGCCACCCTAAAGTCAACATAAGTTCCTGGCTCAATAGTCGTTGTCAGCATCCAATCCTCAGCAAATTCCACAGGTGCCACTGTCACATATAACGTAGAATACGATTCGTTATAAACTCTCACAACCTGATCAACATCGTCGTCACACGCGGTAAAGCCAAGCATCAGCATCAATGGCAATAATATAAGAGATAACTTTTTCATAGCCGTAAGTTTTAGAGGTTTAACTTCTTGCCTTATAAAAATCAAAAACCTTGCCAAAATCATTTGGCAAGGTTTTTATATTTCTTGTTTTAAGAAATTTTTACTTCTTTCTGTTTGCGTAACGAGAGTTGAACTTATCAACACGTCCTGCAGTATCCACAAGGTTAGCCTTTCCTGTGTAGAAAGGGTGAGAAGTGTTAGAGATATCAAGCTTGATCAATGGAAGAGTCTCGCCCTCGAACTCGATAGTCTCCTTAGAGACAGCTGTAGATCTTGATACGAAAGTATCTCCGTTTGACATATCCTTGAATACCACCTTGCGATAATCTTCTGGATGAATTCCTTTTTTCATTTTGCTTTTCTGTTTATTGTTAGTATTGGTTGGCTCGGGCTAATGCCCTGTACAACGTTATTTTATTCCATTTTGGAGTGCAAAGGTAAATATATTATTTCAAAAATGCCACATCCGAATGAAAGTATTTTTTCGCACAAACGGCATATCACAGACTCGAACCCATATATATCAAGGTCATGCCAACTGCCAGCAGGACAAGGCATAAGAGTTTGCGGCTGATGTTCCTCTCGCGGTACACAACGGCGCCGTAGACAAACGGAATGACAAAACTCGTCCTTCTGAGCGGAGAGATTATGGAAATCAGCGAATCGGGCAACGACAAGGCATAGAAATAAAGGAAATCGGAGCAAGAGAGGAACACGCCGATGAGCGGGATGGACCAGCGCCATGAGAACTGATACTCCTTTCTGTGCGGCCACCAGATGAAAAACAGCAAAACTCCCATAAGCAGCACCTGATAATATGTAAAATAGACCTGAACAGCCATACGGTCGAACTCCTTCATGAGGAATTTGTCATAAAGGCCGCTGGAAGCGCCTATCAATGTGGATATGACAAGGCATATTATCCATTTGTTGTTAACAGAGCCATGCTCCTCTCTCTTGCCGATGAGAGAGAAGAAATAAAAACACAAAATAGCGAAGGCAACACCAAGACCTTGATAAATATTCAGACGCTCAGAGAAGATGACAAACGCTCCGATGACCGTCCACACTGGCTGAATCGCCTTGACAGGCGAGACGACCGTGAGCGGAAGGTATTTCATGCCGGCATAACCGAATATCCACGAAGCAAGCACAATGAGCGATTTGAGGATAATGAAGCAATGTGTCCTGAAATCAACGTCGGCGACATAGAAAGGCGTGGACGAGAGCTGCGACGGCGCCAAGCGCGAAAGCAGCAGAAACGGAGTGAGCACAACAGCCGATGTGACTATCGAGAAAAACAACACTGGCATCAAGGCATTGCCCCTGAGCGAGATTTTCTGAAAGACATCATAAAGTCCGAGAAATACTGCAGCAATGAATATTACAACAATCCACATGACTTACAGGTAATCATATTTCACATCCACAAGATAAAGCCCTTCTGCTGGCGCAGATGTACCAGCCTTGCATCTGTCCTTCGCCTCGATTATCTCGCAGAACTGCTCAGGAGTCATCTTCCCACGACCAACGACAAACAGCGTCCCGACGATGGCACGCACCATGTTGCGCAAAAAACGGTCGGCGGTTATAGTGAAGACGTACAGTCCGTCGCCACGACACGCCCACTCGGCTCTCGTCACACGGCAGTTGTTGGTCTTGACATCGGTGTGGAGTTTGCTAAAGCTGGTGAAATCAATGAATGTCAACAATTTAGAAGCAGCCTCGTTCATCGCTTCGAAATCGAAGTCGAACGACTCGAAGTCGGCAAGCCCCAAAAGGAACGGGTTCTTCTTAGTGGAAAGCCAGTATTCATAGGTTCTGCTCTTGGCGTCGAAACGCGCATTGGCGTCGTCAGCCACCTGCATCACGTCGTAAACGCAGATGTCGGGCGGAAGTATGCGATTCAGCTTATACACAGAGTTGCCGTCCGGCACCCATGACACAGCATCGAAATGCGCGTACATGGTCTTGGCGTGAACGCCGGCGTCAGTGCGCCCTGCGCCGGTTGTCGAGATTTCCTCGCCGGCAATCATTGACAGAGCCTTGTCAAGAAGCTCCTGCACAGTGATTCCGTTCGGCTGTTTTTGCCAGCCGTGGTAGGCAGTGCCATTGTAAGAGAACTTGACGAAATATCTGGACATAAACTATATTTTTCTTCCTGCTACCACCGTTATGAAATCCTCTCTCTTAAAATATTTGTTCGCAAGAGCCATGATTTCCTGCGGCGTTATTGTGGTGATAGCGTCGATTTGAGATTGCAGACGGTTTTCCGGACGTCCGTTCATTGTCTCAAGGCAATAATCGGATATGGCGTAAGAACTGTCGAACTGCGCGAAGATATTTCCCAACAGATAATTTCTGAGAACTCTAAGCTCATCTTCTTCAACAAGTTCCTTTTTAAGAATGTCCATTTGATGGAAAACCTCATCAATTATAGCATCAGTGTATTTGCAATCGGCATCAGTGCTGATTTTTATGAAGCACGAGTAAAGCCCGGTCTGCAACGCCGCGCTGATGCCGTAAGTGTAGCCTTTGTCCTCGCGGATTGACATCATCAGCCGGCTGCCGAAATATCCGCCAAGCAAAGAGACAAGGACTTTGAGTTTTGAATAATCCTCGCCGTAGCTCTTCATTGCCGGGCCGGTTATGCTGATACTGTTCTGAACCGCATCTGGCACTTCTATGAAAATACTCCTCTGCTCGGTTCGCTGCGGCTCGCCCCATGCCTTTTCACCCAAAGAGCCAGAATTCCAATCATTTCCTCCGAAGTGAGTGTTTATCTGTGATAAGATTTCGTCATTGACATTGCCGCAGACTATCATGTGGCAGCCCGACGGATTGAAAAAACGTGTGTGAAACGCCGCCACATCCTCGCGTGTCAAGGCAAGAATGTCGCTCTCGGTCTCTGTGAGTCCGTAAGGGTGATTGTCGCCGAACATAGCCTTTCTCATGGCAGCCGAAGCGACGTATGAGACCTTTCGAGAGTTTATCCGGTAGGAAGTGAGAACCTTGTTGCGGAGTATCTCCATCTCGCTCTGTTCAAACGACGGATTCTTCACAACGTCCTCCGCCACATCGTATGTCTGCGGAATATACTTTGACAACGACGTTACCGAATAAAACGAAAAATGATTCGCTGTTGACGGCGTAAGCCATGAGCCGTAGAAGTCGAGGTCGTCAGCCACCTGCTGAGCTGTCCTTGTGGCTGTGCCTTTGTCCAGCAGACTGCACGCCATCCTTGCGGACAGGAGCTTCTGCTCCGAGTACTTGCCGCCACGAAACGCCATGTCCAGCCTCACAAGGTCAAGAGCCTCGTCTTTCACGACGCCGAGCCTTATGCCGTTATCCAACGACACGAACTCCGCCTTTGGCTGGCGAATAGACGTAATTGGGCTTATTTCTGGCAAACGTGAACGGTCTGGCATAATTACAAAAGTATGGACTTCGCTTTCTCCAAGTCCTCAGGAGTATCAATTCCTATGGTGCCGAATTCTGTGACACCGACTTTAACCTTGTATCCGTTCTCCAGCCAGCGCAGCTGCTCAAGGCTTTCAGCCTTCTCCAACGGCGACTGCGGCAACGACGTTATCTCGGCAAGGACATCTGCTCTATAGGCATAGAGTCCGATGTGCTTGAAGTAGCGCGAGTATGTAGAAAGCCAGTCCTTATGCTCCTTGCCGCGCACAAAAGGAATCACGGAACGTGAGAAATACATCGCTTCCATGTTCTTGTTTACCACGACTTTAGGAGAATTGGCATTGAAAAGCGCCTCCTCGCCGTCCGATTCCTTGAATGGCTGGACAAGCGTGGCTATCTGTGTCGAAGCGTCGTCGAAGCACGCCTTCACTGCGTCAATCTGCTCCGGACGGATGAACGGCTCGTCGCCCTGTATGTTTATGACCACGTCGAAGCCCTCGCCTATCTTGGTATAAGCCTCGTAGATGCGGTCCGTTCCGCTCTGATGGTCATTTCTTGTCATCACGGCTTTTCCGCCGAACTCCATGACCTTATCGAAGATGCGCTGGTCGTCGGTAGCGACATAAACATCATCAACCGACTTCTTGACCTGAGTGTAAACTCTCTCTATGACAGTCTTTCCGCCAAGGTCAGCCAAAGGTTTTCCGGGGAAACGTGTCGATGCGTAGCGCGCAGGTATTACAGCCAGAAATTTCATAGTCAAATATTTTTTTAGAGCACGCCTTTGGTGCTTGGCAGCTCGTATTTATAAATATCTCGTTTAACAGCCATTTTGATGGACTTCGCCAAAGCCTTGAATATTCCTTCTATCTTGTGATGCTCGTTGTCGCCCTCAGCCTTTATGTTCAGGTTCATCATGGCGGCATCGCTCAGCGACTTGAAGAAGTGCAGGAACATTTCCGTAGGCATGTCGCCGATTTTTTCGCGCTTGAACTCCGCATCGTAAACCAGCCATGGTCTGCCGCCGAAGTCGAGCGCGACACTGCACAGACAGTCGTCCATAGGCAGACAGAAGCCGTAGCGCTCGATGCCTCGCTTGTCGCCGAGGGCCTCCTTGAGCGCCTGTCCGAGAGCCAGAGCCGTGTCTTCTATTGTGTGGTGCTCATCAACATTCAAGTCGCCTTTCACCTTGACAGTGAGGTCGCTGCCCGAATGACGGCCTATCTGCTCGAGCATGTGGTCGAAGAATCCGAGACCTGTCGAGATGTCGCACTTGCCTGTTCCGTCAAGGTTCAGGCGTATGAAAATGTCAGTCTCCTTTGTCGTGCGCTTCACCTCGGCCGTACGCTCGCCAGCGAAAAGCAGCTCGCTTATCTGATCCCACGAAGCCACTCTTCTGCACTTAGGCACGTCCAGCGGTTCCGGCACAGGAGCAGGAGCCTTGGACGAATCAGAGTCGCCAGCAGCAGAAGCCGGCAGCAGCAGTCCATTGGCTCCGAGATTCTTAGCCAAGAGCATGTCGGTTATGCGGTCGCCTATGACATAGGAATTGGCAAGGTCGTAGTCGCCGTTAGTGTATTTCGTAAGCAAGGCGATTCCTGGTTTGCGTGTAGGCGCATGGTCTTCCTCCTTGGTAACATCGAAAATCATGTCGTCGAACTCAACACCTTCGGACTTGAAAATCTGAAGCATCTTGTTCTGCACGCGGTCGAAATTCTCCTGCGGATAATCTGGCGTGCCGAGTCCGTCCTGATTAGAGACAATCACAAGCTCAAAATCAAGATTCTTGCGTATGAAATAAAGATTGCGCAACACTCCAGGAAGAAACTCCATCTGGTCGAGAGTGTCAACCTGAAAAGTAACTGGCGGCTCAACAATCAGTGTTCCGTCACGGTCTATAAAGAGTGCTTTCTTTGCCATAAGCGTGTTTTATTTACAGTTTACAAGAATCTTAAGCAGCTCGTCGTTCTCCGACGGCGTGCCTATGGTTATACGCAAGCATCCGCCACAAAGAACCACGGAATTTCTGTTGCGCACGATTATGCCTTCGTCCACGAGTTTTGCGTATATGCCAGGAGCATCGTTGGTCTTGGCAAGCACAAAATTAGCGTCGGACGGATAAACCTCCAAAACGCAAGGGCAGTTCTTCAGTTCATAGCTCACGCGCTTACGCTCATCAAGAATCATCTTCACCCACGACTCCTTTTCGTCAATCTTGTCGATTCTCTCGGACACAAGATTCTGAGTCAGCAGATTTACATTGTATGGATACTTGACCTTGTTGAAATAAGCGATTATCTCCTCCGATGCGAATGCCATTCCACATCTGACAGCCGCAAGTCCCCATGCTTTTGAGAACGTGTGCAGAACCACCATGTGAGGAAACTCGCCGAGACGCTTTGTCCATGACTGAGTTGACGCAAAGTCGATATAAGCCTCGTCTATGACAACGATTCCGTCAAAAGAGCGGAGTATCTTCTCTATCTCACTGCTATTCAGTAGATTGCCTGTCGGATTATTAGGCGAGCAAAGGAAAATCACCTTTGTATGCTCATCCACAGCGGCAAGCACCTTATCAGCATCGAGAGAATAATCCTCGTTGAGCAGCACGCTTCTGTACTCCACGTCGTTGACGTCGGCACAGACACCGTACATGCCGTAAGTTGGAGCTATGGCGACAGCGTTATCCACCTTAGGCTCGCAGAACACACGGTAAATGAGGTCGATAGGCTCGTCGCTGCCGTTGCCCAGCATTATCTGAGGCACTGGCACACCCTTTACCTTGGAGATTTTCTCCTTGAGCTTAAGCTGCAGCGGGTCTGGATAGCGGTTGTAAGGCGCATTGAGCGGATTCTCGTTGGCGTCAAGATAAACTCTCGCCTCGCCCTTGAACTCGTCGCGAGCGCAAGAGTAAGGAGCCAAGTTCCTTATGTTGTTTCTAACTAATTGTTCAAGTGTTCTTCCCATAAACACGACTTTTTATTTGTCCTTATTTTCTATCGAGGCAAGACGCAATGTCATAGCGTTCTTGTGGGCGAAAAGCTGTTCGTTCTCTGCCATCACCTCGACAACTCTTCCTATGTTTCTCAGTCCCTCTGGGCTTATCTCCTGGAAGGTTATCTTCTTTCTGAATGAATCGAGGTTCACGCCGCTATAAGCATGCGCGTAACCCGATGTAGGAAGCGTATGGTTTGTTCCCGAAGCATAGTCGCCTGCGCTCTCGCACGTCAGCGGACCGATGAACACAGAACCTGCGTTCACTACTCTGTCTGCTATGCTGTAAGGATTCTTTGTCGCTATAATCAAGTGCTCAGGAGCGTACTGGTTTGTTATCTCCACCACTTCGTCCTCGTCCTTCACCACGATGATGCGTGAATTATCAAGCGACTTGGTAGCGAAGTCGAAACGAGGGAGCGCCTTGACTTGGCGTTCCACCTCAGCCATGACCTCCTCGGCCTTAGCCTCGCTCGTCGTCAGCATTATGACCTGCGAATCGGCGCCGTGTTCTGCCTGAGACAGCAAGTCGGCAGCCGCGAAAGCCGCGTTCGTAGTCTCGTCTGCCACGACTTCCACTTCCGATGGTCCTGCCGGCATGTCAATAGCCACGTCGCTGACACTGACAGCCTGCTTTGCCGCCATCACATACTGGTTGCCCGGACCGAAAATCTTGTAAACCTTTGGCACAGACTCTGTTCCGTAAGCCATAGCGCCGATGGCCTGCACACCGCCGATTTTGAAAATCTTGTTGACTCCAGCCACCGAAGCCGCGAACAGCACTGCCGGATTCACCTTGCCCTCACGGTTAGGAGGCGTGCAAAGCACAATCTCGCGGCACCCTGCTATCTGAGCAGGCACAGCAAGCATCAGCACCGTCGAGAACAGAGGAGCCGTTCCTCCCGGTATGTACAAACCGACCTTCTCGATAGGCATAGCCTTCTGCCAGCACTTCACGCCAGGCATCGTCTCCACAGAAGGAAGCGCCTGGTCCTGCGCTGCGTGAAACTTCGCTATGTTGTCTTTAGCCTTGATTATGGCAGATTTCAGTTCGTTGTCAACAAGAGCCTCTGCCTCCTTTATCTCGTCGGCAGTCACAGCCAAAGACGCGAGCTCCACTTTGTCGAACTTCAGTTCGTACTCCTTGACAGCCGCGTCGCCTCTCTTTCTTATGTCGGCAAGCACGCCGTCCACTGTGCCGCGGAGACTTGAATTGTCGAAGTGAGGGCGTGTCAGCAACTCTGGCAGTTCCTCCTTTGACGGATATTTTATGTATTTCATAATACCTGCTTTTTAATCATTAAAGAATCATCTTCTCGATAGGAACAACGAGTATTCCCTCGGCTCCAAGCGCCTTGAGCTGTGAGATTATATCCCAGAAGCTATCCTCTCGAATCACCGACTGGAGCGACGACCATCCCTTCTCCACCAGCGGAGTGACGGTAGGCGACTTCATGCCAGGAAGAAGCTTGCACACCTCAGGAATCTTGTCGTTAGGTATGTTCATGATGATGTACTTGTTGCCCTCGGCGTTCTTGTACGACGCGAAACGGAAGAGCAGTTCGTCAAGTATCTTCTTCTTGTCATCAGAAAGCCCAGGATGACCGATGAGCAAAGCCTCGGACTTCATGACAACCTCCACTTCCTTGAGGTTGTTGCTCACAAGCGTAGAACCTGACGAAACAATGTCGAAGATGCAGTCAGCCACGCCAATGGCAGGAGACACCTCTACCGAGCCTGTTATCACATAAATCTCAGCCTTGACATTGTTCTTGTCGAGGAAGTCTTTCAGAATGCCTGGGTACGATGTAGCGATGCGCTTGCCGTTGAACCACGAGAGCCCTTGGTAGTCAACCGCCTTAGGAATAGCCAACGACAGACGGCACTTGCTGAAGTCCAGTCGCTTGATAATGTCGGCATGTTCCTTGCGCTCCACGAACTCGTTCTCGCCCACTACACCCACGTCAGCGATACCCGAAGCCACAACTTGCGGAATATCATCGTCACGAAGGAAAAGCACCTCAACCGGGAAATTCTTAGCTGGGACAAGCAGAGTTCTCTTGCTTGGTTCTACCTTGATACTCGATTCAGAGAGCATCGTCATAGTCTCCTCAAAAAGTCGGCCTTTAGCCTGCACTGCAATTCTTAACATATTCTTATTTTGTTTTTGTTTATATTTTCCTCTGTTTCAGTCATTTGTCACTTGCCTCGTCTGGCGTGCGCAGAAAGAACTTCGTGTTCGCCACCTCCCGAGGGTAAGTGAAATAGACAGCTTCAGCTGTGGCGCATACTGTCCCGTCCGAAGCCAGCACCTCGCAATCGATGAACGCCAGGTTCCTCTTTGTCTCACGGAGTCGCGCCCTTATCTTCAATGCGCCGCCCGTCGTGTCAACACGCTGCTTGAACTTCGTGTTCAGCTGCGATGTCACTCCGCAAGTGTGCAGCTTATGCGTCACCACCCATCCGGCAAGCTCATCCATGAGAGTGCAGATGATGCCTCCGTGAAGAGTGTTGAGCCATCCCTGGAAATTCTGGTCCGGAGTCCAGTAGGACACCACGTAGTCGTCCTCCTCGGCGAAAGTCAGATGCAGTCCGATTGGGTTGTCGGGCGAGCACGCGAAACAGTTATATCCGGAGATGCCGTTCCAAGGGTTTTCTATAAGTTTCATATAACAAAATCAGGTTTTAAAAATAAAAAGCTTGCCAATTCATCACTGGCAAGCCTTTCTATATTTTAGCATTCGTCCTGCAAAGGAGTTCTTCGAGAATACCACAATTCGCCCACCAGTCCGCGTTATTAATGCAGAATGTGATGATGATGGTGAATGTGATGCAAACGAATGATCCTTGTCATGGCGCAAGTCTTTTTATTTAGTCTAAATACTTGTGTTCAAAAACAACGCAAATATAAGAATAATCATTTGATTAGGCGCAAGATGAGATGTTATATTTTGCGTGGCTGCGGAAAAAGAAAAAGGCTCGCTCCCGAAAGGAAGCGAGCCTAAATCATTTTGATTTACTGTGTAGATTACTCAGCAACAGCAGCTGAATCAACAACAGCAGCAGCAGAATCAGCAACAACTGAGTCAGCAGCTACAGAGTCAGCTACAACAACTGAATCAACAGCAGTTGAATCAGCAGCAGCGTTGTCAGCCTTCTTTGAGCAAGATACCATAGAAACCATTGCAGCTACAGCAGCAAATACAAATAACTTTTTCATTTTGTTTTTTTGTTTTTAGGTTAAACAATATTGTTTAGTTGAATCGGCGACAAAGGTACACGACTTTTTGATATGTAGTATGAAGAATGCAACTTTTTCTACGTTTTATTTGCAAAAAAAACTTAATATTCCGGTTTTCATGCTATATAACACATCGGTTTTGTTGCCGTTTGGGTAAATCATGATGAACTTTAAGAGTTTTTCGGTCATATTTTTAAGGAAGATTTTATGGCGCTCACATTATTAATGTTTATCTTTGCACTTTCTTTTAAAAAACCACAAACAACAAGCCCATAGAAAAAAGTTACTTCAGATGAAAACATTCGTTATTGTCTATGCCATAGTACTGGCATTATCCGCGTTTTACATGCTTGCGTTCTGCATGGTGTCGTACAGAAGACACTTCCTGCTCGTGCTGAGAGTGTTCCCTCCAGTGAGGCTGTACGAGGAGCTGATCGGCGTTATAAGAAAATACTTCCCGGAGCACCCGATGAAGAACGCCTACACACTGTCGCTGTTCCTTCCATACGTGGCGGTAAGATTCGTGATGTTCCTGTCTCTGATTATATTCCTTATTATATTCATTCTCTTGTACCCGCTGTTCTTCATTCTTTATCTCGTAAGACTATATATAAAGAAGAGGGTCATAAGAAAATTCAAGAAGAAATAATCCAGATTTCTGTTTTCAATAAGCGGGGCGTGCAAAACACGCCCCGCTCTCCGTTTGTAACATACACTAAACTTACGCGATTAAGCACAAGTAACAAACTTCCTTCATATAACAGTTACCATTAAATCTTATCAAGTGCCTGGCTGATGTCGGCGAGCAAGTCGTCGATGTTCTCGATACCGATTGAGAATCTGATAGTGTTCTTGTGGATTCCCTGGCGCTCGAGCTCCTCGTCAGTCTCCTGAGAGTGAGTTGTTGTGTATGGGTGGATGACGAGCGACTTAACGTCTGCCACATTCGCCAAGATTGAGAACAGCTGCAAGTTGTCGATGAACTTGAACGCCTCTTCCTGTCCGCCCTTGATGTCGAACGAGAATATTGAGCCGGCTCCGTTAGGGAAATACTTCTTGTACAAGCCGTTGGCTGGGTTGCTCTCTATCGATGGGTGGTAAACAGCCTCGATCTTAGGATGGTTCTTGAGGAAGTCAACTACCTTAAGAGCATTCTCAACGTGTCTTTCAACTCTCAAAGACAAGGTCTCTGTACCCTGCAAGAACAGGAATGCGTTGAATGGAGACAATGTAGAACCTGTGTCACGCAAAAGGATAGCACGTATTCTTGTCACGAAAGCTCCCGCACCGAGGTCAGCGAACTTGATTCCATGGTAAGATGGGTCTGGCTGCGTGAACTGCTTGAACTTGTCAGCCGCCTTGTAGTAGTCGAACTTGCCGCTTTCTACAATCACACCGCCGATTCCGTTTCCGTGTCCTCCGATGAACTTAGTCGCAGACTCGACAACCACATCAGCGCCGTGCTCTATAGGTCTGAACAAGTAAGGAGTAGCGAACGTGTTATCTACTATAAGAGGCAGATTATGACGGTGAGCTATCTCTGCAACCTTGTCTATATCCTCGATGTCTGAGTCTGGGTTAGCCAATGTCTCTACATACAGAGCGCGAGTGTTCTCGTCTATAGCAGCCTCATACTCTTCGAAGTTACGAGGGTGAACGAACTTTGTTGTCACACCGTAACGTGGCAGCGTGTGAGCGAACAAGTTGTAAGTACCTCCATATATAGCCAGTGAGGAAACTATGTTTGAGCCAGCCTCTGCTATGTTCTGGATTGCATATGTGATGGCAGCTGCGCCTGAAGAAACAGCCAATCCTGCTGCGCCAGACTCGAGAGCCGCGATACGAGATTCAAAAACTCCCTGAGTAGAATTTGTCAGACGACCGTAGATGTTACCTGCGTCTTTGAGGTGGAAACGGTCCGAAGCATGCTGTGCGCTCTTGAAGACGTAAGCTGTAGTCGCATAAATTGGCACTGCTCTTGCGTCAGATGCTGAATCAGCTTGTTCCTGTCCTACTCTTACCTGAAGTGTCTCGAAATGGAGTTTGTTTGTTGGATTTGCCATAGTCTTTTTATTTTTTAATCTGTTAATAATGTCGTTTATGAAACTCATTGCTTTTATTTTTTAAGTGTTGAGGTTTCGCTTTTTATTGATGAGGAAACCTCGGGAAGGAAATCATATCTGAATATTTTATCAACTAATAAACTTGGATTGTCTTTTGCGATTAGCACATTCGCATACAACAGAATGTCTTAATCATGATTCCCTTCGCACTTGTCGTCTGTCTCTTGAGAGAGATTGGTGAAATTCCGGTAAATCCCTTAGCGGAAATTTCGATTAATGTTCTGTTTACTTTAACCATGTCGTTTTTTCTTTTGGTTTGCGATGCAAAGATAGGGCGTATTAGAATTATATTCCAAACAAAACACACAACATAGGACAATAATTCTTATATAAATATCTTTGATAGAATATAATCATAGGGTATAGTACCACTAATATGGTAGAAAGAAGAATATTATTCGGTATGGAAAAAACACCACCACAAAACACGCACCCACAGACACACAAATGACACAACCAAGCACCGCTATATACATTATTATATAAAAGGCGGCAAAACGACTACGGAAAACTCCCAGGCAACGCACAATAAAACGCACACTGCCGCACACAATAAAAAAACGACCATCGGCAACCAGCAGAGGCAAACAGAATGAAACTACTGCACAAATTCCACATTAGCACCACTTTCAAGAATAAAAAATCAGCAAAACTGAATTCCAAAGAACAAATTACCAATTAGATAGTATCTAATAGATTTTTATTCATAATAACCATACCTTTGCAGAGCAAAAATCCAACAATTAACTATAACCAAGAACAAAACCTCTGAAAATTTATGAAATACAGAATAGCAATAGCAAGCAAAGATGGCAAAGCCGTGAATGTGCACTTCGGGCTGGCAGGAAGATTTCTTCTGTTCGACATAGACGAGAACCAAGCCGAGTACTTAGGAGAAAGAAAGACCACAGCCGCCTGCCTCGGCTCATGCTGCAACGGCGGCGACGAGAGCGCGGCGTTCGACAAAGTGGCAAACGACCTGAACGACGTGAGCGCGATAATCGTGTCAAAGATAGGCGAAGGAGCGGCAAGCTACATGGAAGGCAAAGGCAAGGCCGTTTACGAAGCGCCTTTCGAGATAGAACCGCTGATAAGCAACATAATAAGCAACAGACTTTTCGAGGCCGACAACTGGTCAGCCGTCCAATAAAAAAGGAAGGAGGTAGGCATGCCAATAAACTACGAAGAACTGACAAAGAAACATCCATGCTTCGCCAGAGGCAAGGCTGGGAATACAGGAAGAATACACCTTCCGACAAGCGCCGCTTGCAACATAGAATGCGCGTTCTGCATAAGAAGCATAAACAAGAAGGAGAACAGACCCGGAGTGGCTTCGACCATAATAACGCCAGAAGAAGCAGTGGAAGCGACAGGCAGAGCCCTGGAACTGTGCAAAGACCTGAAAGTGGCAGGAATAGCCGGACCGGGCGACACGTTAGCATCGCCATACGCTCTGCAGACTTTCAGACTGATAAAGGAGAGATACCCGCAGATAGTGAAGTGCATGAGCACCAACGGACTGCTGCTGAACGAGAAAGCCGAGGAGATAGCCGAAGTGGGAATAGACTCGCTGACTGTGACCGTCAACGCTGTGGACCCCGAGATAGAAGCAAGGCTGAACAAGGGCATAACATACCACGGCAAGCACTACACCGGAGTGGAAGCGGCAGAGATACTCATACACAAGCAGATAGAAGGCATAAGAAAAGTAAGCGCGCTGGGAGTGACGGTAAAGGTGAACACGGTGCTCGTGCCAAGCATAAACGGACCGCACATAGAGGAGATAGCGAGAACCGTGAGCGAGGCTGGAGCGAAGATCTACAACATAATACCGCTGATACCGCAGCACCTGCT
>JAEEGF011757155.1_pt1 | contig 19236 bp, 17 predicted proteins | sample 9134171 | NCBI WGS metagenome assembly JAEEGF01 (sample SAMN16246542, study PRJNA631951) | gut metagenome | biome: gut microbiome; feature: rumen; material: AP-attached | host: Bos | place: Iran: Karaj | collected 2018-10
GCCTTCCACCATAGACATCATCAGCCTTTTCACAAAGCAGATTAAAGAGCTGGGTGTATACCATTGATATCAGGAAATTGAATGTAGCATCTGTATCTGACATAATCAGGAACAGAGCAGTCTTCCTATCTCCAAGCGTATCCAGTTCCAGCTCATCATAAGCTGTAATCTCGCGAAGCTCTTTGATATCAAATGGAGCCAACCTCGCTCCGCAGCTAACAAGTATGGATTTAGCGGTCTTGCCGGCACTTAATTTGTACTTGGCATATTGCCTTACTGCAAAGTGATCAGGATCTCTTTCTGCCAGTTCCTCAAACATGAGGTCCACAGGATTCTTGAATTCCTCATCATCTTCTCTTACTTCCATAGCATTCAGCATTTCAAGCAAGGTTGAGAAGTTCTGTTCTTCCTCAGGGGCTTCGTAATGAATGTAGCCGATAAGTGCTGAATACAGCAGCTTTTCTGCTTTTTCCCAAAATTCATCATTGCTCTTGCCCTCGCCTTTAGTGTTCGCAATCAGCGTGGTTACGAGTTTTAGGATATCCTTTTCATCATGCACATAGGCAAATGGATTGTAATGCATTGATTTCTTGAAGTTGATGGTATTAAAGATTTTCATCTGATAGCCGTTCTTCAAAAGAGCATTACCCACTTCATTGATCACGGTTCCCTTAGGGTCGGTTACCACATAGCTTGAATGCATCTGCAAGATATTAGGTTTAATCACGAACCTTGTTTTACCTGAACCGGAACCACCGACTACAAGAACGTTTTTGTTTCTGGCATACTTTGGATTTGCCGGTCTGCTGTTCATGGTAAGGCGCTCTGTCTGCGAAAGAATCACATTATTTTCAAAGACAGGATCGATATAAGGTTCTATGTCTTCTCTTTTGCCCCACCTGGCAGATCCATATTCTCTGTTGTGGCGAAAGGATTTGGCATTCTTCCCCTTGATATATACAGCAAGTTTCAGAGCTACGCCTATACCTATGCCTACAAGCAGATCCCTTGGGTTAAGACTTGGCAACGGATTTGCAAAAGCTGTTCCAAAACATCCGTCCAGCACCAGACTCTGCACTTTTTCTGATGCATTAGTACCTGATGCAATACGGAAAGCCTCTCCTATGTTTGTTCCAAATAGCCCCACAACCACATATGGAATATTCAGGATGAGGAGCTTTTTTATATTTCTATTCATCGCTCCTGCTCCTTCCTCTTTTCCTTCTGTTTATGAGGAGTCTTTGCCACAATCTCCTTGAATTTCTTAAGTTTCTGAAGAATGCTTGGACGGTCTTTCTCCATAGATTTCTTGCGCTTTGTCTGCTTTGCTGCATATTCCTTCAGCACCGAAGTTATAGCATCTGCATCCTTAGCTTTGAAAAACACCGTGTACTTGGGTGGATCTACTGTCTTATCCTTTGTAATAGCGAAATCCACTCCATACTTATTGGCTATCTTCTTGAAATCTCGGACTCCGGTATCACCGATATCCATTGTAGAAACGCCCTGTCCTTGTCCTATGAGCTGTTTCACGGTCTGTTTGCCCTTTATTGGAGCATTCTTGGCCGCTTTAACCTCAGCTTTCTTTTTCTCATGCTGGTTCTTATAATGCATTAAAGCTTTCACAAAAAGTCTCCCTGACAATTTTGTTGTATTCCATGCAAGATGAACGGTTTTGCTTCCTACTTCCTCATTCAACTAATCACTTCCTTTCGCTCAAGAACATGATTACACCAGTTCATATGCCAGATAGCTCTGACCGTTGATCATAAAAGTTACCAATCTGCTCTTAAAAGCTCTCTCAGCAGCCTCAAATTCATCTCCTGTCAGGAAAGTCAGCCCTTTACGAGTGCTTTTCATAATGATCATTGAACCGATGAAATACCTGCTTCCGTGATAAGTAAAGGCTCTGTCTTCATAGAAGATAGCTATAAAGGGTGTATTTGCGATAAACTCTCCCTCACAGTGACCGGAAAGCTTCTCAATAATGTCATCTGCCTCATCAGGCGTAACCCTGCGAGACTCCCTGTTGGTCCCGATGACAAGCGCCCCTTCATCCTTTCTTATATCCTCGATTTCTTTTACAACAGCCCCATCATTGATGGGATCAAGCTTGATGTTTATTTCGAGGGTCTGTATTTTGTTGTTTTCCATTAAATTCTCCCTTCAGCCATATCGTTATTAACCAAAGCCTGATAATAGCTCTGGATGGTAAGTGGTGCATTGTAAATAGTCGCAAGCAGATACTGCTTGATATTACGCACCTTTGTAGCGTTACTCTGCATGCAATCCATGACATATTCTATATGTGATGAATTAAGTTTCAAAAACTGAGACTTTACCACATTCACAGGCTTGTCATCCCCGGCAATGCGAATAGTCTTCCGCTTAGAACAGATAACATCCAGCATCAGATCCATGATGGCATCAAGTGTCTCTTTTTCCAGCGGATACCTATCGTAAAGAATTGCCATATCAAGCTGTTCAAAGAGAATATCCCTGTAGATAGTCCTCTCATCCTTATCCACATCCAATCCTGATAGGATAGGATTAGTATTACTAAGCTCAGTATTATTTCTCTCAGTATTAATAGATTCCATTTTGCGATCATCTAGAATTCTGAATCTGGTATCTTTAGTATTCTCCTTATCAGAACCCCAGAGTTCTGCTTTTCGGAATCGGGTAAAATCCTTCACATAGATAATTGATGGCTTACCCTGCCCCTGCTTCTTTCTCTCAATAAGTCCAAACTCATTAAGTTCTTTCAACAAGCCGCAGGCTTTGGTATTGGCACATCTCATGGATTTCTTAACGCCTTTGATGGTGTAGTAGATATAGACTCTACCGGCATCATCAATCCACCCATTTTCCCTGGATAAACTTATTCTGTCTAAAAGTAGCCCATAGAGTACCTTTGCATCTGTGGTAAGATCCTTGAAGATATCATCTGTAAAAAGCATCTTGGGGATCCTGTAGAATGTGTAATTCTCTGACTGCTCAGTATAAAAGTAGTCAAAATACATATGATCACCCTTCCTGAGGAGTCACTTTCTTAGCCGCATTGTGCTCTCCCATAATTTTCTTCATACAAGGCCAGCAAAAAGCTCTGTTGTAGCCGTAGCAGCACTCATGCTTACAATTCTTGGGATGATTAAGTGGGTCCTTTTTTCCAAGCGGTGAATCGTGATATCCTCCGTATACTCCGGTTGCAGCTGCTACGTTATGTGCAAATGACATCATGTTATCCTTTCCCGGCATGTAAAAAGCGCCGGATTGAAGATTGTCTTCTTTCCGACGCTTATAAGCCGTTTAGCTATTATTCATTATTGGTTTCCTACTGATCAGAGTGCCTCGCCACCCTTTGCTTTTGATCCTTTCTCGATCACATCTTTCTTAGGTGTTTTGGTAACTTCCTCTTTCTTGGCTTTCAGCTCACTGATTACTGAGCTTTTCTCCTCTTTTCCCTCAGAGATATCATCATGTTCGGCCTGACGCTCAACGAACTTCTCACCAAGCTCAAAGATCTTAGCCTGGCTGTCATAATGATAGACGTTGTCGGTAAGCTTATCAGAAGGCGCCACCTGCGTAGCATTTACTTCCCTTACCATGGACTCCAGCGACTTGAGATCCATCTTTCCGTTGTCAGGAACAATCAGAATTTCATGGATACTCGAAGGTAAAATAAAGAAGTCACCACCAGCCCTTTCAGCTGCTTTGTCCATGAAGTCCTGATAAGCAAGAACTCCGGCTCCATGTACCTTATCGGGTACAGATGCCACAAAGATCTGCTCATCCTCAGGTGCTACAGGATAGATTCCCATGAGTTCTGCCTGCTCAACTCCCATCATCTCAGCAATAACCTCACTCATACCCTTGATTTCCATAGGTTTGAGCTGAGGTGCATTCTCCAGAGCATCAGCATGAAGCTGTTCAGGAGTAACGCCGTAATTCTCAAGCATCTTATTGGTAATAAGCACCGATGCCCTGCCCTCTTCATCAGAACTGATGACGAAGCGGTAAACTACTGCCATATCCTCCATATCCTTATGGGGAACAGTTTCAAGCAGCTCCTTGTTGGTCTCTGCGGAAACAACCTCCATAGCCAGCTTATCTTTCATCTGGTTGTAATCAGACAAGGCAGCAATATCAAAGTCAGGCTTGTTTTCAATGCCATCGGTATAGGTCTTAACCGCCCTATCAACTACCTCATCATAAGAAGCACCATTGTTGATAGCCCCATAGAACTTATCAATCGGAATGTTTACCCCGACCTCTGCGTCCACAGGCTTGATCGTAAGTGCCTCATAGCTCTCATTGAGCTTGTTCACGGTATTTACCGAGATATCAACTTCAGTTCCCTGCTCGTAAAGCTTTTCCTTAACATCGTTTACGAACTGCTCTTTGAAATTTTCATAATCCATATTTAATTGTCCTTTCTTTTACTGTAGGCGTTAGGTCGTCACCCTCTGCCTGGATCAGGGCAAAAGAAAAGCGCCAGACTCATGACCATCTGTAGTCACAAGCTGACGCCCACAATTGCCAGTATTCTTTTGCAAAAGAAAATGGACTCGGCGAGTCGGTTTTGTTTGCCGTTCGCTTTGTCCATTGTAAATATACCATGTATGAAAATGCCTGAAAAGGTGCACCATGAGGGAACTTTGCGTGAACTTTCAGGGAACTTTGTGTGAACTTTGCGGCAGGATATCAATTATCCATGTATAACTGCTCCGAAATACTCTTTCGCACAGTCAAGAAGTCCCAGTATATGACCTGCCAGCATTATTACAATAAATCCGGCAGCTGCCAATATACCGAAGATTTCAAGAGCTATCCACTGTTTAGTTATAATCGCCAGTATAGCGAAGATTCCTAAAAGTGTGTAAGCCGTTCCTGCCACACGGCAGTACAGGTTTGATGCTCCATAAAGCATATAATAAAGAACCGAAAATAAAATGACCATAGGGATTGCTACGATCTTGCCCATAATCTTAAGAATCATAATCGAACCTTCCTTTCTGCTTCTCATTAGCAACCTTATATGCTATAAGCCTAAGAACATACTCTGGCATAACTCTTCGACCAAGTTCCCATTCCTGCATTGTTCTGTACGGAATCCCAAGCCAGTCAGAGAAATCCTTGCGGTTCATGCCTGTCTGTTCTCTGATAGCTTTGAACTTATAGGCCATAAGCCTGCGTTCTGCATCAGTATCTTTCTTGTCGAATTTCTCGACTTCAATCTCAATTCCTTCTACATTAAAGATTTCCTTTTTCATAATGATCACATCCTTTCATGTAGTCAATGCGTGTATCTATGATTTAATTATATGTAGTCAGTGACTACACGTCAAGGCGTAAAAAAGCTATAGACAGTTATTATGCCTATAGCTTTACTCTTATATGCTATTTACCAAACGTATGATAGGTAATAATTATCTCAGCATCTACTCTATATGATGCATATTCAGAAAAACTGGTTTCTCCATTTATTGATACCGACTCCACAGAACCATCTTTGGTAATCCACCCTGTAATCAGATCCTCCTGAGTTTGTTCTGTTATATACTCAAATCCAGCATCTCTAAAAAGCTGTTCCAACTCAAGATAGTTCATTTTCTTAGCTTTCTTTGAAGAGATAGGTACTGTTACACTTTTCAGTGTATGATAAGAAATTTTTACAGGTTTGTCATACGGATACTTATCATTATCATCAAACTCTGTATCATCAGCTATTGAAACACTAATAACTGTGTTTTCCTTTGACTTATCTTTTAATTCCAGATCAGATACTGGTATCAGGTCAATATTCGTAAATCCATTCTCTGATAATATCTTTTCAGCCTCTTCATAATCCAAAGCGATAAGTTCTGTTGAGGAAACGCCCGTTTCAATCCTCTTAGTGAATTCCCAGTACTTGAAACCGCCATATGCAGCAACACATAAGAACATAATTACAAGTATTGTTATAAAAAAGTGTTTTATCTTTTTTATAATTCTATCTTTCTTACCTTGCTTAAACTGGCGCATCTGCTCTACAGTCTTTTCCAAATTAGCTTGAGCCTGTATCGCATCGGCATCCTCAGATGCAGGATTAGTATAAGATGCAAACCTCCTTATCTGCTCTCTATCAGCATAATCAGAATCTATTACCTCATCATCGCCATCATCATCATCTTCTTCTTCGTCTTCATCATCGTCCTCCTCATCATCATCTTCTTCATCATCGTCCTCATATGCTGTATTCCTTGATGCAGATTTAGCCAATTTTGAAATACCATAAGCTGCTAAGCCAAGACCTAACAGTGTTCCAAAAACGGAGCCTCCAGAATCTCCTGAAGAACTGCTATAATCTGTTTCATTGTCATCATCATCCGAAGAAGAGTATTCCGCATCTCCATTTTCATCATAGTAAGTCCCACTACCATCTTGATTTGTGTAGCCCCAACTACCATCATTTCCATAATAGGACCCACTGCCATCGGCATTTTTGTAACCCCAGCTGCCATCAGCTCCATAATATGAGGCGCTTCCATCTGAGTTTTTATAACCCCAGCTTCCATCTGCCCCATAGAACGAACCAGAGCCATCATCATTTTCATAGCCCCAGCTTCCATCATTGTCCTTATCATAGTCAAAGTCTTCGCCTGATGAATTTAAGTAATCCCAACCTCGATCTTTCGACATATAGCGTCATTCCTCTCAATTACTTATATTTGAATCCTTCCGCAATTCTTTTTTTTGCTCGATCAGGGTTCTCCCTTAATTCAATAAGCAACATGAAAGCACCTTCTCCGTCCATATACTCAGATAGTTGCGAAATCTTTTCTGCTGTATATCCCTCAACCACGACAGTCTCTTGCTGCTTGTATTTTTTATTTTTTATCCAATACTCGAATTCTCCTGCAACATCAGGATTATTCTCGAACTTAGCCATCTTCTGTTTCAAAAGGAAATCCGGAATATTGTTGTCTTTATAAAATGTTTCAATTACATTACTCATCTCATCGCCTCCGTAAAAATATTAGCAAACGCTCTTGCATCTACTTCCACATATTGATCCTGATAATCTGTAAAAAACAGCCATCCTCCATTAGGCAACTGTATGGGTGAAATGTAATTATCATAATTTACCTTAAAGAGTGCATCTTCCCAAGACTCAAGTATCTCAGCCCTATAGTGTTGGTAAGCATGCCTCAATTCGTGGGCTACTGTATTTACAACTTCAACCGGATTATTAGTAAATTTATCATTGATTGAAATAAGATTTTTGAATTGGTCATAAAAACCATAGGCGTTATCGTCATCATTTGATATAACCACTTCTGGAATCTTCTCTACTCCCAATTTCTTTCCAACCGCTTTAACAAACTCTTTTATTAGTTTTGTCCGCTCACTGGTATCAAGATTATTCCAGTTTTCATCATTAAACTTTTCCAAAATGCTTTTTATCTTTTCATTTATTTCAAAGTCTATTATGATCTCGTCTTCACAGCGATTGAAAGCCTCAGAAAGCAGTTTTGAATAGGTATCCAGTTCAGCCTCATCATGAGCTTTTTCAAATTCCTTGGCAATAAAGTCAGAAGCCTCCTGATCTGACATAATTTCACGAGGCTTTATATTTTTAAATGCTTTAGGAATCTCTATTTCATGCCCTTTGGCTTCTGATACTTTATCGACCTTTATCATTGCAATTCCTCATTTATACCAAGTATTTCTTCTTCCAGTTTTTCTTATACTGATAAGTACCTTCAGAAAGGTCTGTATAATCAAAATCAGAATGCATATCTCCATCTTTTCCAATGATCATTGTCATGTTCGACCATGGTTGTTTCTCTTTGTTTCTTTCTTTTGAAACAAGTGCATCTATTTTTTTGAATGAGGCATCCAAATCCTTTTCCTTCAATCCTGGAAGGTCAAAGCATTTTGTATAACCTTCCTTATCCTTTACAAAAAAGGAAAATGTATAGGATGCATTACCATATTCAAGATAAACAATCAACTTTTCCCATCCCGATGTAAGATATTTGCTGAGTTCATCGAATATGCCTTGATATACCTTATCATTTATCATGATTTTGCCTCGCTTTCATTCTTAAATACTGTTACTTCTCTATCTCCGTCTATGGTATATGAAACTTTGAATTCAGAAGGTCTTGTAGAATCCTTTTCATAGACAGGTTCAACTTTAAGCTTCACATCAGCACCATCTTTTACAGCATCTGCCAGAGTATTTTCAAGTTTCACAAAGTCGCCTTGATTCAGCTTTGCGTCCATAGGAACAAGGTTTTCCAGCTTATCGCTTCCACCAAATTGATGTCCTATCAGATGGCCTCTATCATCACTGTTTTTATACTCTTGACCATCAATTTTCCTAACATCCTCCATATCACGCACATAGTCAGGATCCCTCATTCTGAGTTTGCCTTCGGCTGATACTATGCGTCCTTTATCGTCAGTTTCGTACTTATATCCTCGTACCTCAAATTGCTTGTTAGGAAGAAGCGTATCTCCTTCTCTGTACTTCTCACCATTATCATCAAAATACTCTTTTGAAGCAGCTTCTTTTCCCTCAGCTTCCTTAGCAGCCTTATTGAACTCAGTATTTACTGCATCATTTAGATCTTTTGCAGACATTTCTTTCTCAGGCTTAATATTACGGAAGTTTTCGGTATCTTGAGGCTTTATATCTTTCACATCAGTGCTTACTAATTCAGATATCAAAATACGCCACCTCCGTTCCTGTATGCTTCAAGAAAGCTATTTAAAATTGGCTTATATGAGTAATCTCTTGCCATTTTCTCTTGAAGTATCAACATAACTGTTAAGTCTATTTGTTTCTTTGAATATTTCTTAACAGAAGGCTCTAGCTTTTCTACCACTGCATCGACCCATTCATGGATATCTCCGTATTCTTCAGATGCTTGTATTGCCTCTTCTGCTTTAAGGAAATCAAATATAAGGCATCTCAAGGACTCTATTCCGCTTTCCTTTTCCTCATCGATGTAATCCAAGAAATCAACCTTAACTAAAGAATTCAACCTGGACCTAATGACCATGCTTTTCAGTTCACGAAGATCCTCTTTGTCTCCTTTTTGGAAAAGCTCGTTATCCATGATGCACTTCAATAACGAATCAGTCAATTCTGCATTACTGCTTATGAGTTGTTCATTACTCTTATTGTCAAAAGAATACTTTGCATCATCACAATCATGTTTCTGTACTTTGCAAAGGACAGGCTGTACCCATTCATTTTGATAAATAGCTGCCACGCCACATGGAAGCTTAGACAATTCCTTTATCTGATCATCATTCAGATTTGCAGCCTTTCCAACGAGGTCTCTATCACTTTGATCTGGCAGTCTCATGATTATTTTTGTATTTGTATTTCTAATAACTGACATATCCATGAGTCCCGGTGCCTGATCTGCAATAACAAATCCTTCGCCATATGTTCTCATTTCTGCAATTGCGTTAGCAATCATCTCAACACTCTTACCAAGGATATTAGAGCTTTCCGTTGATTGCTCTATTGAAGTCCTTCTAAGAAGATTATGTGCCTCCTCAAGCACAGTTAAATGACGTAAATCAGCATTCATAGGTATGTCTTCTGTCATTCTGAACTCCTGTAATTTCAAAACAAACATACCCATTATTAACGACTTTGTTTCCGCTGATCCCACTCTGCTCAAATCAATAATGACATTCTTTTCAAACAAGTCTTCACCGGTTAATTCATCTGAGGAGAAGATTAACCCATTTATACCAGTTGTCAGTGACTGAAGCCTTGTTAATAAAGATCCTTTATACGCGCCTTTATTTTCTTTGTCATACTCACTACTGTCTATTATTGTCCTGATATTTCTCGCAACGTCAGTAAAGTCAGGATATATGCGATTATCATATTTATTTGATGAAGTCATCAGATCCCAGCCGCAATCAACATATGCTTTTTCCACAGCACTTTTGAGAACTGCTGGCATAGCTGCATACATAGGCCAGCAAACGTTAAATATCTCAACCAGCCTATCAAGATGCTCCAATATATGCACATCCTCAGGGAAGCTAAAGGGATTAATCCTAAGTAATGAAGCCAGCCTAGGATTTGTTCCATATACGAAGACATCCTCATCTTTCCCAAATACATTCTTATATTCACCCTTTGCAGGTTCTACAACAAGGAAATGTATTCCCTTATCTCTCGCCATCTCTAACAAATGGTATATTGTATTGCTCTTACCTGATCCTGTACTTCCTGTAATAAATGTATGTGACTTTAATGATTCCAGAGAAAGAGATACTGTATTCCTTTCTTCATGATTCATATGAAATACATTTCCAAGAATAATCTTTTTATCTGTATCCGAAGACATGTCATATGTAACGACATTTCTACCGAACTCAGTACATTCAAGTACTGGTAGCCCTGAGATAGATTTCTGAGGAAAATTAAGAGAATATGCCAACTCTTTCCCTGACAGGCTTGTTGTAGCAGCCACAATAGAAGGATATTCATTATACTCAGAATCCAGTTCAACCACTCCCGGATTAAGTCCAAATACCGGGTGTCTCAGCTCACGTATATAAGAGCATATTTCCTTTGCGGAATCCTTTTCCTCCTCAACATTACCTCTCCAAAGATTTATAGCTGACTTTGACATATAAGATTCTTCTCCTAGAGTCAAAGCCAAGTATGAGTGAGCCACATTATTGGCAATATTCTGGTCCTCGCTAAGAACGTATGCTGCAAAATCCCACATTCCGAGAGCGGTACTTTGCTCTAAGCGTTTCATCTGTGATTCAAGCAATTCTAGTGCATGTTTAATATTATAGTTAGAGAAAGTCTGAGTAATTCCTTCTGACTTACCAACCATAGCGGTCACCGTTGATGATCTTGCAAAGTTAGCGCCAAAATTAGCCCCAAGACTTGTTCCCTTGGCTATTCCTGATGTTGTGGACATAGCCTTAGTAACTGCTTTACCTAGGGTATTTGCAACCGCGGTTCCAGTTGTTTTAGCAACAGAATTCGAAATAGTATTAGTTACGCCTTTAGTAAGTGTATCCGTAGCAGTCTTACCGAGTGCCTTTGCCGCACTATTAGTCCATCCACTCGTACTCGTTGTTCCTGAAGCTACATTTTTCATTTCTGAAACAGCTTCGGCAACACTACTGCTTTCGCCCCAATTATGTCCACCACCAGCATTAGCTATAAAGCTTAAACCAGCATTCCAATTGCTTCCAGATTGAGTGCCTTCTGTGTTTGTTGTAGTGTTCGTGCTTCCCGTAGTTGTTGTGCTGCTTGTACCAGTCGATCCACTCGTTCCATTTGTTGTAGTATTAGTTTCTGTTGTTCCATCCGAATGAGCACTGCTTTCTGAAGTTGCCTCAGCAGTTCCATTTGTAACAGTATCACTACTACTCTCCGTATTTGTAACTGAAGAATTATCGGTAGTGCTGTCAGTATCAGTTGTAGAATAATTAGCTGTGTTCTGTATTCCCGCACTAGCTCCTACATTTACTCCTACAGTAGCGGATGATCCAAACATCTGATTATCATTGAAATGATAGTCAGTTTGCCACTCTGCATATGGAGTTAGTCCTGAATAAAACTCTCCAAGCTTCAGTTTGCGCTCTTCAACATCTTGTATCGGTGTCGCGAGAAGTACTATAGTGTATTCCTTTTTCTTTGAATCTGGGATAATGCCATCCAATAGTTTTTCGATTGTCTGGCTAATAAACTTCTCAGACTTCTCTGTTGGGATATTTGAAGCCATAGCTACAGAATATGCCTTGTCATTGTTCATGCAAGGAATGATTCCCGCTTGGGCATCAGCCAGTTCAGCTCCTGGGAAATTTCCTCGTATTGCTTCCACTAACCTGCTCTTATAAATCTCTGCATTTACATTGCTTACATTATTCTGCGTATTAACAACAGCAAGATATACATTGGTTGTGTCCTTGGTTCTGTTAAAAACAAGTGCAATATTACATGGTTCATTTGATAAAACCGCATAGACATTAACCAGTTTTTCCAAACTGTTTTCCTTCTTGTCAGCTACCCACTTGGTAATGTTGAAGTATCTGATATTATGCAATGCATCGAATGGAGCATCGTATTCTGCATCCTTCTCTACAGGAATATATAAATCTTTTATTTGGCTCAAATAAGCATTAAAGATTTCTATGCTACTTGCCGCCATCATACGTTCTGTTGTCTGACGAGCAACAGTATCTGTAGGATCTGGCTGGCTAAGCAAATATTCTTCTCTTTGAAGTTGTACATTTTCAAGCTGAACTGGGCTAAGAACTGCTAACTTTGATACGGTATTGCCTGCTTTTTCTCCAGCTCTTTTAATAATATTTTTTACACCCATAGCAACAATCCCCTTATTCTTCTATCAACTTCCAAGACATCAGTTCTTCCATTGCTTTGAAAGAATTAGTGATGGTCTGCTGATTGTTCTGTAATTCCTGTATTGTTTCAGATTCTTCTCGTATCATCTCTGTAAGTTCCCTAAGTTCAGGATTGAGCGTTGTAATATTTTGCTCAACCATTATCCTTAAGTCTTCCTGCCACTTCTGATAGCTTGAATAACAGCTATCATTTATAGATGTTGATATCTCATTTATGCTGCTACTTAGCTTAGAGTTATACGCCGATACCAATCTTCTTGTATCTAACCTTTCTGTATCGAAAAACTTTATTCCTAGAACATTTCCCTGCAAGTATTTTGCTTTAATAAAGACTTTGTCAGCCTTATCATCGAAAGCAAATGGTTGATAACTCAAAATAGCATCTGATAAATCGCTTCTCTGCTGCGCTGTTAATGCATCAGAACCCGTTATTATCTTTACCATTTCATCTCTATATATCTGCGCATTGCTTTGCCATTTCTTAGAAGTCAACTCACTTAGCTTCTCTTGAGCATCCATCAAGTTCCTTCTGAATTCGCTTCGAACTATATGCATCAACTCATCTGCAGTTTCTTTATCTACATTTTTCTTGGTAGAATCAAGGTTTGATTTTTTAGAACTTAACTCTCTTGAATCAAAGTTCCAATCTTCATAAGTATTCCTTATATTTTCAAGGAAATTGCCTTTGAATATATTCTGGCTATTCTCCATGAACTTATTCCAGCGACTATTTCTGGCACCTTCATATTCTTTTTCTGCCAATGAGACATTTGCCTCTTCACTATTCTGATTAGTTAATTCAGTCTCCCTTATCTCCAACTCTTCTAGCGTTCTCTCATAGTGAAGCTGGGAATTTACAAAGTCCTGAACATACGTCTTTGTTTCTTTCTCATGATTTCTTGTAAGCTCCTTAGTTGAAGCCTTGATATCCTCCAGTAAAAGAAACTTGGTATTATCTAATTCATTTTCCAATTTCTTCATATTCTTTTCACGAATAGCAGTTTTCTCCGCAATTCGTCTTCCGGTCTCATCAATGACTTCTCCCAAAAACCTCTTTACCATCTGGCATTTATTGTATGCTGCATAACGGCCTGCAAATTTTTCCATTTCCATTTCTATGCATAACAAGCCACTATTTGCATAGATAAGATTTTGTGAATCTAAGCAATACGCTACGGCATTTTTCTTAATCTGTTTTGGCATAATATTGTATTCATATAATTTCTTATATGATCTTGCCTCAGGATTTGAGAATTTCTTTTCCTTTTCATCATAAACATCTGCTAGGAAATCACTGATAAAACCATCTTTATTCTTTGCACCAAATCCCATAACCGCAGACAAGAAATATATACCACTGGAATACATTTTCTCCACAGAATCATATTCCAGGATTCCATTTACTTCCTCATCTGCAAGTCCCTGCTTAGGCAATTCAACAGAATCCGCTTTGTTTACTACGATCATTGTGAAGCGTTTATCCAAAGCATCTATCTGGTACAGTTTCTCCACCAATTGTGCATTGTCTACGCTATCAATGTAATCATATGTTGAAACCCACACTGGAATACCATTAGAAAAGCCCTCAAGAGCCTCAGTAAGAACCATTCCATGATCCACATTTGATTGCGAGTTTGAACCAGGTGTGTCAAAAATCACAAATTTGTTTTGTGACAGCCCAAGTATTCCATTTTTACTAAATGGAACCTCTATTCTGACAATATTTCCAATGGCAATAGTTGTTTTATCTTTCTTCTCAAATCTATTGATAATGTTAACTGTAATGTTAGCCAATACATCGAAAGATCTGGACTCGCTCTTTTCTATACCTTTTATGATTTCTTGTACTAATTCAGAATCTTTATCTCCCTCAGCAATCTGATATCCGTTATTCTCAAATACAATTTCATAATGCTTCTGAAGATATTCAAATTTAACCTTTGCTCTATCTTCCTGGCTTGATTTCTTTATTTCAAAAATCTTTGCAGTCACAGGATCTCCGCCGCTAGGTAGAATTTCATATCCTATTAAGGCATTTATGAAAGTAGATTTTCCTGCGCTATAATTTCCAAAAATACAAATCGGTATAATATCTTTAAGAGCCTCGGAAACCTTGTCCAAGCCTCTGGTAATATTTGCATCATCTTTAACTATTTTTCTTATTAAAGGTTCAACAGTATCAAATATCTCCTTGGTATGGTCTTCCAAAATCACTCTAGCATTAGCCAAGTATATTTTTGATCTCTCAACCTGAACTTTGTCTCTTACATCATCTTCATCACAGATTTTTCGCACTTCGTCATATTCATCAGAAGTTCCCTGAAATTCAATCGTAACTTTCTCAGTTCCTACCTGATATTCAGATATGATGGTATCAACTATGTCTTTCACCTTAAATGGCAGGAAAAAGCGTTCATCATTTTTCTCTCTTAATTTGCTATCTTTATCGCAATCATTTATATTATCCCATCCGTTGGTCTGCTCATTAAAAACCCAATAACTAATCTCTCTTTTATATGGATCGCTTATAATCTTTACTTTTGCCATAATAGCAATTCCTCCATCTATGTTTAGGTATTATCCAAGGTTTTCAATCATCTCAATATTATCGCCTTGGCTTTTTATCCACATATCTATTCCCGCACCAAATACTTCGGCAGAAATAATAAAAATACCAGCTTCTTCAGAAAGGATTTCAGCTGTTGGAAGTCTATCCAAAATCGCATCAACATCTGTTCCTGAATATCTAAATTTGACTCTCCTAAGCTTTCCTCCGTACATGAACTGGACACGTTTTCTGAACTCACCTTCTTCAAACCGGTTGCTGTAAGGGATATGGAACTTTTCATCCAAAACTTTCATCTTTCTTATCCTGTCAATACGGTAAATTGTAGGAAAAGAATCATTCAGTACGTCAAAATCTTCCCTTGCTTCGTCCTTATCATCTATAAATGCTGTAAGGTAGAAATAATACTCCGAAAACATTATGGCTACAGGCTTAACTTTTCGTTTTACAACAGATTTGTCCTTGGTCCTATAGTATTCCATGTCAATATAGCAGCAGTTTCTTATAGCAATACCAATACTCCACATTTTGCCAAGAAACTCGGTTTTATGGCGAAGTTCTATATAGTGAAACTCTTCATTGCTGATAAGTTCTTTTACCATTTTGCTATCTTCTTTTGGAGTACAACAGGAAACCAGTCTATCAAGCATGTCTGTCATCTCACGTTTGGTAAACGCTCTACTATCCAAAAGGATTTTACATACAGCAAGAATCTCATCATTACTGAGTTTCATCTTGTTTGCTTGTTCGATTCTATAGCCTTTTTCAGTTCGATCATACACAATAGATCGCAGATATCCGGCTCTTTCAACATCCTCATCAAAAAAATTCCGTATATCATCGATGTCTCTTTGGATTGTTCTCTCATTTACGCCGTACTTTCGAGCTTCTACGGTTTTGCTAACTATTTCGCCATCAAGTAACTTGGTGTAAATTGACAGAACTCTGGCGATTCTATCACCTTTTAAATCTTCAAACGCCATATTTTTCCCTTCTGAAGCATATCCATTACTTATGCTTCAAATTATACCACTCAGCAATGACATATATTGTCATTTCAGATATGTTTTTGACATTACTTGTCTCGCTACTACTCTTATTTTACCATAACAAGCGGTATGCTAGTGTGTTTTAATAGCGTTTTAACCTTTTTTCATTTTTAAAAAGAGGAGAATTTCAATCATTCTCCTCTCTTGATAATCATGCTATATTCCATGTAATTTTCAGCCTTACATCTTCCTCAATATATTTCGCCTCGATTTCATCAGCTACTCGCGGTCCACCAAATAAATCATCATCGAGACCAAGTATATCGCCGGCACCAGCATCACCTGCACGCCTACTGTTATGATCATCCTCATCATCCCAGTAATCTTTTCGTATTGATTCTATTCCCTTTACTCGCATATCCGATGAAGTTGCTAATTTTTCAGCAATATCCTTAGAATTATTCAAAGCTTCCTGAGAAAGCTCGGCCAGTAATTGGTGACGATAACTTATATCTCCATCAACATACATGGTGTAATTATACCTTCCATGCTGTAATGCGCCTTGAATACGATTCAAAATTCTAACATCAAATGGAATCCTGATTATTATTTCTCTTTTGGTTTCCAATTCGTTGTCATTATTATAGCTTCGTGTGTCAGTTCGATCAGACTGGTACTGGATATCCTGTGGCTTAATCCCAAGTTTTGCCATAAGCTTTATAAAGTCATCACATTCATCCATAACCTTTTTTGACAGTTCATGCGCACTGATTCCTGCCGCTCTAAATGTAACATGCACTATCGCCAAATCGCATTTAACCTTTCTTTTGGCGTATCCTTCAATCTCAAATTTTCCCATGTTCAGTTCCTCCTTAGTCCTAAAACATACTTACATGACTTATATTGAGAGTGTACCACCTCACAATGACATATATTGTCATTGTGAATATTTTTTGGACATTTTAAGGCATTATAAAAACCAGGCTACTATGAACCTGGCTTTTATAAACATCAATCATATTTTTTGCTAATTTGGGACTCTCAACCAAAAAGTAACCTAAAAATGACATGAAATAATCTCTCATAGGATTACCCAAAAACGAGTGCCATCGAGTGCCATATCGAGTGCCACCCAGTGCCACGCGAGTGCCATTTTTTTATGAAATATATGAATCTATAACAAGTTTTATATGAGTTGAAATTTCCGCGAATGAAGTGTTTATGCGGTTTTAGAGAGTTTTAAGGATTTTTATGGAGATATATGAAAAAGGCTTTCAAATAACGATTCCAAGTTTCATATAAATTTCCTTCTTTCCTCTAAATATCAGTATTTCAAAGTTGCCAACATTCGTTTTGCAACTATTATTGCAACTTTTCTACTATTCTTTTCGTGTCCTAATATATCTTATCGTAAATCAATCAAAATTCAAGCATTTCATATAAGAAGAAAACTTTTCTGTTACTTCAGCAATTGTCTCCTCACTTTCATGCACATAAGTATCAACAGTGACCTTATCTTCAAGTCTTCCTAATCTGTAATTCATAATTTTTCTCACCTCGTAATTATCATCATGTCATCATCTTCATCCAGCATGCTCCAAGGCACCATTAAAAATCATTATACCTAACAAAAATCCCCGCAATCAACTATATTCGTGTTGATTACGGGGATAACAGCCAGCATTTATCTAATTTTCCTACTTACCTAAAATCTAAAGCCATATCCAATCAGTACTCATACCTTGCTCTGAAACGCTTTAGCGTAAGCATAGTAACAATAAGGCTTATAACCTCTGAAGCAGGCCACGCTATCCACAAGCCTGTTCCTCCAAGAAGTGCTGTCAGTCCATACAGACACGCTACCAGAATGAGAAATGTTCTTACGAATGAAAGCATTCCGGATACAAGGCCATTTGAAAAAGCGGTAAAAAGACCTGATCCAAAGACATTTATTCCTACAAACAGGCAGCCGGGAAGTGAAAGTAAATATCCTGCCTGACAAATCTCATAGAGCTCTGTCCCGGGTTCAAAGAACACCGATATCACCGGATTTTTCACAGCAAATAACAATACGCAGCAGGCCACTCCGATCAGAATGCACCAGGTCATGCTGAGTTTATAAACCTTCTTTCTCATCTCAGTATTTCCGCTTCCGTAGTGAAATGAAAAAACAGGTTCAACTGCCGATGTCAGACCCATGAACACCATCATGATAAGTGTTTGCAGGTAGGTAATTATTGTAAGAGCACTGATTCCTATCTCACCATAGCATCGAAAGGCCAGGTGATTACTAATAAGCACTGTGACACCCTGCGCCAGGTTGGATACCATATCGGAGGAACCGTTAAAGCAGATTTCTCCCATTTCTTTCAGGTCAGGCTTTGCCAGCTCCAGCTTGTATGAGCTCTGCTTGGTAATAATATAAAACCATACAGCATATACGATAGTGATGCAGTAACCGATCACCGTAGCTATGGCAGCACCATGTATGCCCATGTTAAACCATTTCATGAACACATAGTCAAGAACGCAGTTTAATACTCCGCCTACCATGATAACAACTGCTGCTACAACGGTTTTACCCTCGCCAATAATAAGAATGCCCAGTTCTGTCTGCATGATAATTGCAATTGAAAAAGTGCTAAGCCCTATGTAATACGGGCGAAGATATTCAATAGTTCCTTCTGTTGCTCCGCAGAGCCTCATGATCGGGTCAGCAAAAACAAGACTTATTACTGTAAAAATAACACCTATAAGAATTGTAAAGACCATTACTCTTGAAAAGGTCTCGCCTGCCTCTTTTCGTTTACCCTCTCCTACCTTCTTAACTATCATGGCATTGCCACCGGTGCCGATCATGACTCCGGCTGCAATAACCAGCGAAATAATAGGATAATACAGATTGATGGCTGATATAGCCAGCTCTCCGATAAACATCTTAATGAAAAGACCATCAACCGTCTGATAAACAGCTATAAACACAAATACAAAAATACTGGGCGCAATAAATTTCAGAAAAGACCATAAAGTAAAGTCCTGAGAGAGTTCCTGTTCCTGATCCATAAATTATACCTTTCTACTGAAGATACCCTTTACGATATCGAAGATATTCTTCTCGTTCTTAATCTTAGCCTTAATCTCACGGATAGTGATATCCTGCTGAGAATTATGGGTCACCATGGTCTGAGCCAGTTTAATGTAAATCTGCTCAAATTTTTCAATACTCTCATCTTCATAGCGGCTTGCTGCATAGTCTATCATAAGCTGAAGACC
>JAEEGF012501720.1_pt1 | contig 19234 bp, 14 predicted proteins | sample 9134171 | NCBI WGS metagenome assembly JAEEGF01 (sample SAMN16246542, study PRJNA631951) | gut metagenome | biome: gut microbiome; feature: rumen; material: AP-attached | host: Bos | place: Iran: Karaj | collected 2018-10
CAGGAAGTTGAATGGCTTGCTGACTTGCCCCATGTGTTTGGAATGATAAATGATGGGGACCTCAGACCCCAGTTTGATGAGGATGGCAATGATCAGCATTGGGAGGAAGAGGGCGATGAGGAGGGCTATCGACCCGCAGATGTCCATGGTGCGTTTTAGGACGCGTGCGCTTCCAACCGTTATATTCCACGCGAGCATCTTGAAAGAACTACCAAACGACGAACGGCGTTTCCGCGGAACGATGCGTACCCGGAAGCCGTTTTTTTTCGATTGGTTGTTGACGCCGTGGGTGAATGCCATGGTGGAAAAAGTGAATGGTTGGCAGTTTTGAAAAAATGGAATGCAATTGTTTGAAAAAACTGGTATGCTTGTGCTTATGATTTGAGGAATTCCTCAAAAATGGCGTTGAGTTTAGAAAGAAGGGCGGAGCAGTTTTCAGTGGTGGGCGGTTCGGGGCCTATCCCTTTCCCAAGGTATTCCAGCTCCTTGGCGACAACAGCGAAAGGCTCATGTCCGATGTTGAGTGCGCAGCCTTTCATGGCATGGGCGATTTTCGCCAACGCGGGGAAGTCCTTCTCTGCAAGCGCATTATTGGCGCTCGGAAGGCGTTCCTGTATCGTGCTAACATATTCATTGTAAAGCTCTTGGATGAGTTCCATATCATCCAGACCGAGGTTTTCCTTCATATAATCGACGATTGCTTTGTTCATATTGTCTCCGTTGTCCGTCAAGGATTGCATTTGATGCAGAACACGGATTTGTTAAGCCCGTGGTAATGCATTCTGGTGACGGTTGATGCGATATTGTAGATGAGCGGCAAGCCTCTGCCGTGCTGTGAGAAATTGTCGTTGAGCTCATCGAGGAGCTTGTCGATTTCTGCTCCGCTATAGTTGCGGTTGGTGTCCCAGAAGACACCACGTTCCAGAACGGTTACATTGACTTTGTCATCGTATGGGTGGATTTTGACAATAATGCCGTTGCTGGTGATATTGGCGTTGTCCTTACCATGCTGGACACAATTGATAAGCACTTCTCCCAGAAGAATTTCAATGTCGTTTTCAAGTTTATGGCAGCTTTCAATAGGGGAGGCGACGAGGTAGTCGTGTACCCGGTCAAGCATGTTGTTGGTTTCGTTGATGTCCGTGTTGATTTGCGAGAGGAAGATATTCTTGCTAAGGGATGTGTTTTTGCGGATGGCTACTAGGAAGAGATCGTCTGATGGGCAGTCATAGCCGATCTGCTCGATGAAGTTGCGGACAAGGTACGGAATGGCGACAGTGCTTTCGTTGTCGTATAGGGATGTCAGAAAGTCGTATAATTCATGATCTTCGATGAACGACTCCGGGAACTGGCTGGAGCCGATGTCGAATAGTCCGTCCGTAAAGGCCAGAAAGAGGTCATTGTCGTCGAATTCGAATTCGACGTTGTTTTCGGGGAGATATGGGCTGGAGGGGGAGAAGCCGACCGGCAGGGAGCCGAGTTTGTCCGGATTGACCTGTTTGAGTTGTTTTTCTTTGAAGTTCAGGCAGAGCATGTCCGGATGGCCTGCGGAATGATAGATGAGACGGTCGTTTTCAAAGTCCCACAGGACGATGAGGCAGGTCATATATACGTTTTGCTTGAAATTGTTGCAGAAGATGTTGTTAAGCTGTGTCAAAACGAAATCGGGCGTCAGCGTTTCCTGTGACTGGGAGGCGAAAAGGTTCTTGACGAAGAGCTGGATGGGCGTCATGCAGAGGGCGGCGGAGATGCCATGCCCGGAGATGTCCCCTACGACGCTGATGTAGCGATGGTTGCCGATGGGGAAGAACTCATGGAGGTCTCCCGATACTTGGGAGTGCGGTTCGTAGATGTAGGACATGACGAAGTCGTCATCGACCATGCTCCACGGCGGAAGCATGAATTTCTGGATTTGACCGGCGAGTCTGAGGTCTTTGTCTATGCTGTTTTTCAGTGCGGCGATTTCCTGCTGGGCGTTTGGCACTTCCAGAACGCGTTCGATCATCATGAGCAAATCCATCTTCTTGAAGCTTTTGTTCATGTAGTAGGAATACCGATCCGACGTGATTTGCTTCATGAGGGTGCTGTCCATGTTGTCCGCGAGGGACGACATGAAGATAATCGGAATGATCTTGTTCGAATTGCGGATAAGGCCGCGAAGATCGAACCCGTTGATTCCGTTCATGTTAATGTCTGTGATGATGACATCGTATTGTTCTGCCTTGAATTTTGAGTAGGCTTCTTGGGGATCGAGGCAAAGTGTGAGGGCGTAGTTTGTCCCGCGCATGCAGGCCTGAACGGTCTTTAGGGAAAACTGCTCATCATCAATAACTAGGATTTTCTTTTTCTCGGTCATCTTTTCATCAAGATAAATTAATATCTATTCTTTTCTATTCGCTACACTCATAATATAACTTTATTAAGCAAAAAAATCAATCTTTGTCAAGTAGATAGTCTTTCTGCGATATTAAAAAAATAATTAAGAATGCGAAGTGTCATTTGGCCGGTTCCCATGGGCATTCACCGTTCGCTTCGATACCAGTTCGGCCATTCTGACCGAATCCGTTGACTGCTTCATAGGCCGCGTCGCGATTTGGATTGACATATTTGGCAAACCATTTACGCAGTTTGTCTCGCATGTCGGTGACATGGGCGGTGTATTCCGGCTGATCTACAAGATTCTGCGTTTCGTCAGGATCTTCCGAAAGATTGTAGAGTTCATGGGGACCATAAGGATAACGATGGACGTATTTCCATTCGCGTGAGCGAATCATGCGGACGGGGCCATATTCGTCGAAAACAACCACGTTGTCATCTCCTTCATCGTTGCCGGACAAGAGGATATGGGCAAAACTGTGGCCTGGAAGCTCTGACTGGAGAGGATTCTCGACGCCCGCAATGTCAAGAATCGTCGGGAAGACATCGTAGTGGCTGTGCAGACCATCAGCAACCCAACCGGGCTTGATATGACCGGGCCATGACATGATGAAGGGGATTTTGACAGATGTGTCATACATGTTCAGCGGGAATGTGCCGTTGCCTTTTCCCCAAATGCCGTGGTGTCCCATGTTCATGCCGTTGTCTCCACTAAATACGACAAGCGTGTTATTTAGGACGCCCATTCGTTCAAGTTCTTCCATGATTTGACCGATTCCGCTGTCCATGGCGGTGATGGCGGTGTAGTAGCCCTGCAGATTTTCCCTTCTGGCTTCTGGCGTGTAGCCTTGCGGGGCGGTCGGCGATTGCCATGGATGTTTGGGGAGGTTTGGCGTGGAATGGAACGGGCAGTTATCGTATTGATGCCAAACATGTTCTGGATGGAAACGTTGCCCCCAAGGGGAGTGCGGCGCTGTGTAATGGACGCTCAGCAAGAAGGGCTCTGTCTGTCCGTTGCGTTCATGAAGGAAGCCGAGGGCTTTCTCCGTGACGCAATCTGTGACGTAATCGGTTCTGCGATAGACCTTTCCGTGGTCGATCCATTCATAGTTGTTGTAGTCGCCGCCGCCGAAGGCGTATGCCTCCCAATAGGAATATCCTTTTTGCGGGCGTGCGCTGTCCCCCATGTGCCATTTGCCGGAAAAACCGCAGACATAACCCGCCTTGGCCAGATAATCCGTGAATCCGTCCAATCCGTCAAGGTAGCCGATGGCGTGGTCTTTTCCACGGAATACGCCATTGGGATCGTCGATATTTCCTTTTCGCAACCAGTCTTGGATGCCATGGGCGGAGGGAATTCGTCCTGTGAGAAGGGATGCGCGGGCGGGGGAGCAGACAGGGGAGACGCAGAAGAAATTCTCGAAACGGACGCCATTGGCGGCGATTTTGTCGATGTTCGGCGTTTTCAGTTCATTGTTTCCTGCGCAACCAAGGGCCCAGGCTCCTTGGTCATCAGAAACGAATATGACTATGTTTGGGCGTGTTTGCATGACTTACTATTAATATATTAAGGTAAAGAGAAAATTTTGAGTCATAAATATACGTCGCTCTTTTTGAAAAGCAACAGGAGTGATAGTGATTTGTTTGGTAAGAATATTGCAATCAAGTTAGAAGTCGTGTGGCTTAACGTGTGTTGAGCATCTTCACGCGATTTTTTGGAAAAAAGCGGGAAAAAGATTTGCTTTCTTCGAAACACGGGGCATATTATGAGAGTTTCCGACAATTTAGAATGATTTTCGCGCAAGCGGAGAGGTGGCTGAGTGGCCGAAGGCAGCGGTTTGCTAAACCGTCGTAGGTACAACAACCTACCGGGGGTTCGAATCCCCCCCTCTCCGCCATTTTTATGTTCAAAAGCTCCAATCGGTAACCATTTTTGCCGTTTGGGGCTTTTTTGACGGATTGCGTGGGGTAGGAAGTGACTGCTTGCTTCTGATGATTGGAAATGTCAACTGCATGATAAGGGCTAAAGAGAATGATGGGGGGGATTCACCGATGTCCACAAGTTTCCATTAATACCATTGATATAGGCTTCGCCATTTGGAAGGGAAAGTCATTTCTTCCAGAGAATGCAGGCGGTTGGTATGCCGTGCTGAATATGCGACGGAATCTTTGAGTCGGTCAGTCTCTAGGCAATCCACCATCACTTCGGCATGTCGGATGATTCACTTTCATATACTAAAAGGTACTTTAATGTAAGTTTTTCAAACTTTATTAGGTAGAAATGTACTTTACTGGAAAATTGGGAGTTTAGCTTGAAGTGAGACCACAGAATATTTATATTAATATAAGAGAATAAATTCAAGTACGGCAAAAAATAAGATGGAAAATCTTTTGGAAATCAATACAAATAAATGTGGATTATATAAACCATATTTTGATAAGGAAACAACGAATATTATAAAGGGAATTGCACTTATTATGATGTTCGTTCACCACTTCTTCATGTTTCCTGGCTGGTGGGTGGAAGGCATAATTTATCCATTTATTGAAAAAATATCATTTTATCTTTACAAGCCAACAAGGCTATGCGTGCCAGTCTTTTGCTTCCTGACTGGCTATTTCTATTATTTTAATCCTCATAAAACAATTATCTATTCATTGAAAAAGATTACAGATTTATTGGTATCATATTGGTTTGTGTTTTTCCTGCTTGCCTTAATTGCGGTTTGTTTTGCAAAATATGAATATAAACCAATCCCAATTATCATGGAAATGTTTGCGCTAGAGAGGCCAACAATGCCAACCATGTTTTTCTGTTGGTATGTCTCTTTCTACTACTTCTTTATGCTTCTTATGCCCATTATCGCTAAGATCTTGTCAAAAGAAATACATGCTGACATCCTATTGTCGGTAATCGGTATTCCAATTGTTCTTCAGTTTATCCTTTTTTTGCTCAATGACCATCTTCATATATTAAAATTAATTCTTGAAGATTTGTCAACATGGTTCCCAAATGTTCTTATTGGGTTTGTTTTTGCCAAGTACAATTTGTTTGTCAAGATGGATGAGTACTGGGCAAGGTTTAAACACAACATGTTCATAGATGTACTTATTAGCCTGATGATGGTTTTTCTTGTGCCTTTGGGGCGCTATGTATGGCCGGGAATGACACTTACATTGGATGTCATGCCGCAAATCCATTCGCGTCTTTCATTCTATTTCAGCCTGGATACAGTATATGTTATTCTATTTATGTATTTCCTTATAAGAATATGGAACGTTATAAAGAATAACAAAATAAGATTCATCGTTTCAAGTATAGGAAAATACTCTTTGCTGATGTGGTTTATTCATGGCTGTTTTTTTGCCAACTGTAAACACATGTTCCAGCCAATTCTATATTTCCCCAGAAATCCCATCTTGGTTACATTATGGGGTCTTTTTCTTTGTTGCCTATGCGCATTGCCAATTAACGTCATTGTTCAACAAATCAACAGCATAAAGAACAGACTGATTTTTGGGCAAAAACGGTAACAAAAGGAGACGGGCTGAAGAGACAAATGTGAGAAAAATTGCCTTTTGCATTTCAAAAATGGCTATGAAAAAGTAAAGTAATGCATGGGTTGATTGAGTGAGCTCATAAGATGCGTTCGATTGACCGAATCGTCATCATAAAGACAAGGATGATCATGAAAGCCGAAGCAAAAGAAGCATTGGCGAGACTGCGAAATAGAATTCTGGATTCAGACAACAAGGCATGTTTCATCGAACGTGAGGAGTTGTTGCGCAATCATGCCGAAGACGTTTTGTCACAGCCGGCGGAAGAGCGCTATCGCTTTGAGTTCGAACTGCTGATGGACAATCTTTCGACGCCGATTGATTCAGACGACGTTTTTGCGGGGCGAATGGTGGAATGGCGTTGGCCGCATGAGGAAGGCTTCTGCCGCAACGGCTTGTCATCTCCAGGCCATATCACGTTGGCAGTGGAACGCGTGCTGAAGGTTGGATTGCAAGGTATTGCAGCAGAAACTGCACGAAACGCAGAACGAATTGGAACGGAGGAGGCATTGTATTTTTCACGACAGACGACGGCCTGTGTGGAAGCGATTCGTCGTTATTGCCTGCGCTATGCGGAGGCGGCGGAGGCGGCAGGCAAGCTGGAGATGGCGCGCGCCTTGCGGCAAGTCCCGTATGGTCCTGCGTATGATATGTTTTCAGCGTTGCAGTCCGTCTGGATGCTTCATTTCATCTGCAGCACGATCTGTGCCGCGCGTGATTTCGCGCCAGGGCGGCTAGATCGTTGTCTTATACCATACTATAACGGCGACCGCCAGAAAATGACGGAGATGGTTGCGTTCTTCCTGGTGAAATTTAATGAAATAACAGGAACTTGCACGGATAATTACTTGCGGAAACCTGTCCCATGTGTCGCAAGCAAGCAGTACATCACGCTTGGGCCGGAATATAACGCCATTGATGAACTGCTGATCGATGCCGCGACGGAAGTGCAACTGCCGCAACCGATTCTGAATTTCCGTGTTGGAACGGATTATGGTTTGGCGGCGAAGGCGGCGCATCGGCTTGGACCTCAATGCAACTTCTTCAACGACAAGATGATAACCAACAAGTTGCTGGATAGTGGAATTCGCCCAGACGATGCTGTGAACTATTCGTTCACAGCCTGCAATCGCGTGGATCTGCCAGGACGATTGTACAATATCATGGCCCGAATTGATTCCTTTACGGATAGTTGCGGATGGTTCCACAAGGCGATGATGGAGGCGGATGATGTTGCGGACGTGCTTCCGAAGTTGAAGGAAGTGGCCCATGCGGAAATCGTCAACATGATGAATGCTCGCAAGTCGCCTTATTCAAAAGATTTGTGCTTCCATTTCGAGTCGCTGTTTATTGATAGTTGTGTCCAAAGCTGTTTGGATATTTGGCAGAAGGGTGCGGAGAACTACCGTTGGCAGCATTTGATGTTCATGGGAATCGGAACGATGGCGGACAGCCTGGTGGCTCTTGAATTGTTGTCGAAACGCTATAAGTATGGAGAAATCAAAGAGATATTGATGGATGACTTCAATGGACATGAAGACCTTCGGCAGGAAATCATCCGTGATTTTCCGAAATACGGAAATGGCGATGAATCAGTGGATTCCAAAGCGGCGGCCATCGGCAATCTGCTTATTGACGTCTTTGAGGATGCGGCGCGGGAAGAGGGGTATCTGGCGATGCCGTCGTTCTATTCATTGACGCTTCATCGCGATTACGGCTTGCGCATCGGAGCGACGCCGAACGGCCGAAAGGCGGGGACGCCAATCAGTGAAAATCAGTCGCCTACGTATGGCGCGGATCATCACAGTCCGACGGCGTTGTTGCAAAGTGTTGCGTCTCTGCCGCTAAAGCGCTGTATTTGTGGCGGCCTGAATCTGAAGTTCGGATTCAAACCGTCAGAGGAGACGCTTGAAGCGATGATGAAGAGCTATTTTGCGATGGGCGGACAGCATCTCGGTTTCACGATGGTCAGCCGCGAGACATTGGAAAAGGCGCGTCAACATCCGGAAGAATACAAAACGTTACTAGTCCGAAAGACTGGTTTCTCTGAATATTTCATCGCGCTGTCCCCTGCGGAGCAACAGGATATGATCGATCGGACGGAATATTGATGATAACGACGTGTTTATGAAATGTTGCCTTGAATTTGTTTTGATGATATATACCTTGAATTGAGTTATGGGTTGGGTATTTCTATTTTCCCACCTAGAGTCTTGGGTGGTTCTGTATCCAAAATATAGTTATCGGAAAGCGGTGAATACTTATCATTATTATCTGTATATTGAATTTGCATTAAATCCATAAACATGTTAAAGACAAGATCATTTGTTATGACTTTATGTGAACTAGCCTGTAGTTTTGTAAAATACTGTGGATATTGTTGACGGTATCCTTCAGAGAGCCAAAACCACATGGGGATTTCAATCATTTCTTTCTGAAAATTATTAGGACGTGGATCGTGCCCTTTACCGATAGAAACTGCATCTGCATGATCACTGACGTAAGCGACCATCATGGCACCATGTGATTGGAAATAATCCATGAATTGATGCAATACATAATCATTATAAAATACAGATTTTTCATAAACGTCAAGATCGGCCGGAAACTTGAAATCAGCTGGATAAGATGTTCCATATGGGTAGTGGTTCCCATATAAATGAATAATAATAAGTGCTCGGCTAGTTGGATTGATTTTTTCCAGGTATGGGAGAATTTCATGATCAAAGCTGTTCCCATGATGATCTTCTCGAATAAAAAACGTCTGATCTGCTGACATGGCAATCGATGTGATGATGCTGTTGGTATTTGATATTTTTTCTTGATTGCTGATCCAGCAAGTGCTGTAGCCATTGCTTTTGGCAAAATCAAAAAGTGAAAGGGATAGTTCAGTACCTGTGGAAAAGTCGATATTTGTATTTGGTATATATTGATTAAAAGCTGTCAATATCATTGGGACTACTAGAGTTGTTTGAACATGGCATGCATAAATTTTTGGGAAAAAGAAGACATTCGACAGATTTTTCAATTCACTTTGAAAAGGTGTTGTTTTATGTTTAGGATTGTAGCATCCCATATATCTGCGATCTAAACTTTCCCCGATAATGAGCACAAATACACCATCTGCGCCTTGTGAGCTTTTATGTGAGGCTACATGTTGCATTAATAATTGGTGTCGAGCTTCAACCATTTTGTTGAATTGCTCATTTCCTTGACGATAGTGTTTTAAATGGCGGATTGTTTTGTATGTCAATGGCATGTAATATGCGTACATATTAGCTTTCCAGCCGATGCCGCATAGAAAAAACACCAATGCGAGCAATGCCAATGTGCTGGAATGTGAAAGGTAAAGATTGGTTTTCTGTTGTTTTAGACAGGTCTTGCGGCAATAATAGATAAAAATGAAGAAAATAATTAAAAAAACTAACAAGGAAACAACAAGTATCGCTCCATGGTTCAATCCCCAAAAATAATGCCATGCCTCCTTGGGATTGGTCTGGCATATTGCAATAATGGCATCATTATTGATCCCGCCATTCAGAAGAGCATTCATGATGATTGAAGACATTAACCATAGGCCTGATATTTCGACAAGGCTTTGACAATATATTAATGGTTTGTTTATGCGTTCGAAGAAGACTGAAATACTATAAAAGATGTTGCAAAATACAAACCAAACTATATCTAGAAGAAAAAAATGGAAAAGTTGGGAGAAGAAGTAGAAACGCATATTGATTGAAAAATTTGCAAATTCCATCATGGATGCAATAAATGGCAATAAAAATGTCGGCAAGAAGAAAATGATATTATTTTTTCGACTGGCGAAGCCCCATGTTAACGAATAAGCTACTAAAGTTGCATTGCAGAGAAGTAAATATTTGGGATTGCTTCCCGGATCAATGTTGGCTATATAATGAAGTATGAGCAATTCACCAATGGATAAAAGAATCCAAATGCTTCCAGCTAGGTACACATTGCAATTTTTTACAAGATGTTTACAAAACATCATAAATGTTATAAAAAAAGTAGATTTCTTAAAACAAGATGATTTCATTAGGAACATGTAATAAAGATATTTTTGAGAAAAAACAATCAATGGGCCAATGCATCCTTCAGTCGGTTGAGTGCTTCCATGAGAATGGAGCGTGGTGTACCGACGTTGAGGCGCATAAAACCTTCGCCGCCAGGGCCGAACATCTCGCCGTCGTTCAGGGCAAGATGTGCCTTGTTGATGAAGAAATCGTTTAACTGCTCATGGTTCATTCCGAGACCGCTGCAATCCAACCAGACTAGGAAGGAGGCTTGTGGCCGCATGGGTTTGATGCCCGGAAGGTCCTTTTCACAGAAACGGATGACGAAATCAATGTTGTCCTGCAGATAGGCGATCATGTCACGCCGCCATTGTTCACCATGCTGGAAGGCTGCAATTGTAACAATTGGCGAGAACATCGGCGGTTCGCTGAATTCATTCATCTCCAACCATTCAAAGAATTTATGGCGTATTTTTTCATCAGGAACAACGGCATATGCACTGACAACGCCTGCGATATTGAACGTCTTCGTGGGAGCCGTGAGCGTGATGCTGTTATGGGCAGCGGCTTCCGACACGGAGGCGAATGGAATATGCTTGTTGTCCCAGAGTGCCATATCGCAATGGATCTCATCGGAAACGACGAGAATATGATGCTCTAGACAGAAGTCCGCCAATTTTGCAAGAGTCTCGTGATTCCAGACGACACCGCCTGGATTGTGCGGATTGCAGAGGATCAGCATTCTGCATTTGTCATCGACGACAGACGCAAGATGTTCAAAATCCATGTGGTAGAGACCGTCTTCCCCAAGTTTCAAGGGATTGTTGACGACCTGTCGTCCGTTGCCTTCAGGCGTGATGCGGAAATGGTGATAGACTGGAGTCTGGATGATGACTTTTTCATCAGGCTTCGTGAAGGTATTGACAACGAAACCAATGCCTTTGACGACGCCCGGAATGAAGGTGAGCCAATCTTCGGATATGTCCCACCCGTGATGGTCTTTTGTCCATTTTGCAACAGTTGGCCACAGTTCTGGTGGTGTGACCGTATAGCCTAAAATAGGATGTTGGAGTCGTTTGCGGATGGCATCAATGATGAAATCTGGTGAGGCAAAATCCATATCCGCTACCCATAGCGGGAGAAGATCATCCCGTCCGTAGCGTTCTTTCAGCGCTTCCAGTTTCAGTGCATCCGTATTGCTTCTGTCTATGACTGTGTCAAATGAACTCATGGTTCTCTCTTATATGAAAGTGAAATGCAAAAATCATTAAAATAATGGTATAATCAGGCGTTGCAAATAAGAAGGTATGTCGCTGATGCTTTGAAAGGGTGAAAATGAGACGAATTTGAGACTTTGCTACATAATAATCAAAACATTGTCTTGTCTAACCGCAGGCAGGCGTTATCTTAAATGCAGTCTGAATTGCTAAAAACTTCAATCAATCAAAAGGAAGAACATGAAAGACAGTATTAACATCGGTGTCGTCGGTCTTGGCGGACGCGGCGTCGGCAATCTGCGTTTGATTTTGAGAATGGATGACGTGCATGTCGTCAGTTTGTGCGATTTGCGCAAGGAACGTTTGGACAGGGCGTTGCAGGCGGTTAAGGACGCTGGGCGGCCAATGCCGCAGGCGACTTTTGTCTATGAGGAAATGTTGGCCCGAAAGGATATAGACGCCATCTGCGTATTTTCAGGTTGGAACGAACATCTGCCGTTGTGCATTGAGGCGATGAAGGCTGGAAAATACGCGGCGACGGAAGTCGGTGGCGCAAATTCTATCGAACAGTGCTGGGAGACCGTGCGCGTCAGCGAACGGACAGGCATGCCATGTATGCTGTTGGAGAATTGCTGTTACGACCGCAATGAAATGACCATTCTAAATATGGTAAAACAGGGCCTATTTGGTGAATTGGTCCATGCCGAAGGCGGCTACTGCCATGATCTTCGCGAACATATCGCACTCGGTTATGAACGCGACCATTTCCGTCATGTGCAGAACCGTAACCGTTGCGGCGAGCTGTATCCGACACATGAGCTCGGGCCGATCGCCAAATGGCTGAATATCAATCGCGGAAACCGCATGCTGACCGTTAGCGCCATTTCGTCAAAGGCTCGTGGCATGAATGCATGGGTTGCGGCGAACCGCGGCGCGGATCATCCAATGGCAAGTTGCCCGTTTACGGAAGGCGATGTGACGATCACGACCATCAAATGCGCACATGGCGAGACGATTATGCTTTGCCATAATACTTCGCTTCCAAGACCTTACAGTCGTCGAAACGTTTTGCAGGGCACAAAAGGCATTTGGTCGGAAGACAAGAATTGCATCTATTTGGAAGGAATTAGCGAAAAGGTGGACTGCTGGGAGCCCATTGATAAATATTATGAAAAGTATGAGCATCCGCTGTGGAAGGCATACCGCGAAGGCGGGAAGTTGATGCAGAATAAGGAAGGCCATGGCGGCATGGACTATCTTGTGCAGCGTGCCTTCTTCGAAGCCGTCATGGCGGAGACGCAGACGCCGATCGATGTCTATGATACGGTCAGCTGGATGGCGGTGACCTGCCTGAGCGAAGATTCCATCGCAAAAGGCGGCATGCCTGTTCCGATGCCTGATTTCACAAACGGCCGTTGGTTTACCCGTAACGATGTTGTGCCCGGACCATACTGCCTGGATGAAGTCTGCTGGAAGTATTTTGAATAGCTAAAAGCTTAAAGCCAAAAGCTTAAAGCAAATACAATATAATTATCTGAAAAGGATGTTGTAACATGGAAACAAGAGGATATTTGATTGTCACGGATACGGTTGCGGCGGATGGAAAGACGGATGTGGCAGATCAAATTCAAAAGCTGATTGATGAAAATCCAAATCGCACAATCTACTTTCCTGACGGCGTTTATGTGTTAGGACATCCAATCATGACGCCTGCCGATCCATTGAAGAGCGTTGATTTGCAGTTGTCGAATTACGCTGTCTTGAAAGCGGCGGACGGATGGAGCTCCGAAGAAGCGATGGTTCGGCTGGGCGGTGAATGTCCGGCAAACGACATCCGCACCATCGGTAGCAATTACAGTTTCACGGGCGGAATCGTCGATGGAAATGGCGTTGCCAACGGTATTTCCATCGACGGCGGTCGTGAGACGAAAATCCGTGACGTGTCCATCAAACATACGCGAATCGGCATTCACATCAAACGCGGCGCGAACAGCGGTTCGTCGGATTCGGATGTCATGAGCGTGAACATCGTCGGCAATCGTGCACGGAATTCCATCGGCGTACTGCTGGAAGGTTATGACAATACGTTGAGCAACATGCGCATTGCGGACGTGTATGTTGGCATCGAAGTACGCAGTAGCGGTAATTCATTCCGCAATCTCCATCCGCTATATACTTGCGGATGGGACGATTATGGAGACAGCACGGGATTCTGGGATCGCAACGGAAATAACTGGTATAGCTTCTGTTATAGCGATCAGTTCGCCATTGGTTTCCATCTAGGCGCGAGCATCTGCAGTATTTTTGACAGTTGCTACTGCTTCTGGTATGCGGGCAAGGCTCCGTGGGAGAAGGGCGTGAAAGCGGACGGCATGTTCAATTCTGTCATGAATACGTTCCGTGCAGATTTCCATCGCGATTCCGTGAAGAACGTGTTTTTGGAAGTCGCGGAGCCTGGCGGACATGGCGTCTTGAACCATCCTGTTGTCAATCGCCAGCGGGTATCTGATTTCGCATTTGAGAGCTATATTTCCTAAAAGACTGGGAATGAAGGGATAGAAAGGGATTCAAAGGATAAAAAGGGGAAAGGGATAAAAGGAAGAAAAAAAGGTGGAAGGCTTGTTGAGGGCCTTCCGCCTTTTTGTGTGTCAGCGGGGGACCAACTGGCTACCAATGGTCTAGTGCTGGAATTCGCGGATGGCGTTGTCCATGCGTCGGGCCTTGATTTTTTTTTTAGTTGGAGATGTGACACCGGTACACAGAGACTGGTATGTGGATGATATTGGAGGTGAATGCATAGGATGCCTATGCTGGCGAAATCGTCAGATAAAGGCACTGGCCTTGAAAAGCGAGAAAAAACAACCGGCTGGAAAAGCAAGGAGAGCGCTTGTTTACTCACTGCCAGTCAACCAGCGGTTTCATGACGCTTTTAGGGAGGCATTCCGCTTCCTGTATTTACGCCGTCTTATGATGCAGAAGGCGAGAATAGTAATTGCAGAGACGAGTGAAATGGTATAGGAAAGGCGTTGAACAAGGGTGCCCTTGTAGTGGATGCTGATGATACCATTGGCATACTCACGTGGAATGTGGACGGAGAGAAGCTTGTTGGGGCCTAGCCCGACTGTCAGGTCATGAGCCATGTTGTCCGTTTGCAACTGCGCGACGTATCCGTAGTAGGGCACAAGTGGCAATTCGACATCGTTGTCCAGTGTGTTTCCGGAAAAAGAGAACTGGAGAAGATTGGTTTTGGGGCGTGACAACTGGATATCCAGAGGATGGGCTGCTATTGCCACATCCTGTCTGGCACGGATATCATCATCGTTCAAGGCGCCATTTATGAGGTAATGTATGCCGCTGGCCTCTTGACGGCGGCCTACATGGTAGCTCTTGGTGATATCGTGCTCGTAAATGCGTGCTGCATATAAATAGCCGACATTGACGAACCAGGCAAAAGCTGTACCGCAAATGACAAGCCATACCCAGTTGCGTTCCTGTGAGTGGTTATGTTTAACCAATGTTGAGAGCACCAAGCCATTGCCAAATGCCAGAAACGCCGTAGCAGGCCCAAAGAAGCGCCAGGGAAACTGGATGACGGCCAATGGCTTGGCCCAACCTTCCCAGGAGGGCATGTCGGTCGCCATCAATAAACAACAGAAGCCGGCTATCAATAGCGTGTCGCGAAAAAGTTCTTCAGCCGTCTGCTTGACTGATGGCAATCTGAATCGCTGTAAGGCAACGATAAACATCATGGTTCCAATGCCGGCTGGGTACCAATAGGACATTTTGCTTGTGGGAATTTCGAGAACAAGCTTCAAAAAGGGCATGCACCGTTGAAGGACATCTTCATTTTTTTCATGTTCAATGATGAAATCAAGACGGTATAGCTGTTCAAAGGTGGGTAGCAGATATGCAAGACCGACAAGAATCGTCGGAATGGGGGAAAGCAGCAAATAGAAGCATCTCCGCGGTTCACGCAGGAAATGGACGACATTGAAGGCCATGAACACTGCGCAGACGACGGCCATCAGGCATATCGACAGGTTATGTGAGCAGACGAGTCCGGCAAAACCGAATGAGAGGTACAGAAAATTTCGAGGGTCGCCCAGGGTGATTTCATAGATCCCCAAGATGATCCATGGCATGAAGATGAAAAAACAGCACTCTCCAAATGCTTCCCTGATGAAGATGTCAGTAGCAAGATAGCTGCTCCAAGTATAGAGAATGGCAGATATGAAGGCTCCGAAACAGGATCCGGAAATCTTTATCGCACAATAATAAGCACTGAACGAAATGGCCAGTATCTCCATGACGATGAATAATTTATAGGCTGTTATCATTCCAATTCCGCATTGCATGAGCAAGAGCGCTGGATACAGGAGCAAATCTGGATAGAAAAGACCAGTGGCATAACCATATCCGCACAAAGCTTCGTGATTGATCATCGACGGGAATTCGCCAAGATGCAAGTTGACATTCATGGCATGCAAGCGTGAGAGATGATAATAAAGGTCATGTCCGTTCGGTATGCCCGGCATCAGCAAAGGCAATAGCCCGATCAGCACAAGCCCCCCAAGTAAAATAGGATAGAAACAACAAGGTGTCCAGCGTTTTTGTAATCTGTCAAAGAGGTTGTTCGCTGCGTCGATGATATTCATATATCTTTTTCCCATTGTTGGCGTGACTGTTTCTGATTACCGTCATTAACCTGTATTTTACACAATTCTTAGAATTTTGAACAGGATAATGCGCATGTAGTCTATTACAATGCAAATAAAAAAGATTGACAAAGCTGATAATAACACGATAAAAGGCATTAGATATGATGGATATCTGGTAATCCAAGTGAAAGCGTCCTTAAATAGCAAACGCCATATTTCATGTTGGGATTGAATCAGATAAATGGAAAATGTCATGGGTGACAAGAAGGAAATAATACTTGCAATCCTTTTATCAAGATGCAAATGTGAAAAGTGGTGCAGCAACATGATTGCCGCTATGACAATAGTGGGACTTACATATAATGTCAGAAAAGAGAAGTGAAAGTTTTTGTGAATATAATGTATATTGATGAATTCGGCCAGTATGGTAATTCCCCAGGATATTAAAACACAGAGAAAGAAAATAAAGAAGGAAAACCAGTTCTTAAAGAAGCCTGATTTCCGGACAAACGGCATTTGATTGAACATCGGTGAATCTAAATACAAGAGTCGCTTTAATCCGTACTTGCGAATAAAAGCGCCTATTATGTAAAGATACATAAGCCAAAGTGAGGAAAAACCTTCCTTGAACTCCCTTCCGATATTGCTCAACATAGGTAGACAGCGGAAAAGACAGACGGTAATAAAAATAAGGAGCAGGGTATTGCGGAGCTCCACCATTGACATGTTGTGAATGACAATGTTCAAAAATGGCATTGAAATGAAAAGTATTACATAGGCAGAAAAGTACCAATACCTTAACATGGAAACAGGAAATAGGTTTTGAATGATATCTTTGATGGGTATGTCCCCTGGTGATATGAAGTAATAAACCAGACCTAAGGTAAAGGAGTAAAAAACAACTTCGGCCCATAGCCGAAATAAGCTCCGTAGGCGTATGGTCGACGTGGATTTTACAAAACCGGAAATGAGCGCAAAGCAATTGACGCCACAAATCACTGTTGTTTCAATGAGCTTAGCAACGATATAGTGTTTTCCCAACGGGGAGGAGAAAGTAATGACGCCGCCTTGCCCCAGTATATGGACCATGCATATCATCAACATGGAGATTTCACGTAGTAAATCAATGCCATGATTATGGCATCGAATTTTTACATCTGCTGGTGTGGAACGTGTTGTTGGTTGGCTCTCTATTGATTCTGACATAAAAAGTCCGTGTATATTTAAGTATTGCCACCGGCAATCATGGCTATAAAAAATTAAAAAATCAACTCATATCCTTGATAATATAAATAGGTCTGTGCTTAGTTTCCTTATAAATTTTTGCAATATAAGTGCCGATGGTCCCCAAAAATAACATCTGCAGTCCGCTTATAAACAATAACAAACATACAAGCGAAGGATAGCCCCTGACTACTTCGCCAAAAAGCAGTGTTTTGGTGATGACATAGATAATATATATAAAAGAAAGAATGCAGCAAACAAAACCGCAAAATGAGGTCAGATGAAGAGGGACGTTCGAGAAAGAGGTAATCCCTTCAATGCTGTAAAGACAGAGCTTGAAAAAAGAGAACTTGGTCTTGCCGGCGGTTCTTTCGATATTTTCAAAAGAAATCCATTTGGTTTTAAAACCAATCCACTGGTAGATTCCTTTGGTGAAGCGGTTATTTTCCGTTAGAGAGCATATCACATCGACGACTTGCCGTTTCATTAGGCGATAATCACGTGCCCCGTCCACCATTGACACATCGGAGAAATGTGCCATTAACCAATAAAAGGACCGTGCAAACAGTGATCGTAGGATTGGTTCTCCTTTCCGGGTGGAACGTCTTGTGGCAACGCAGTCATAGCCTTCATCGACTATGGCATGAAGCATGCCTGGAAGCAAGTCGGGGGGATCCTGCAAGTCCGCATCCATTGTTGCTACATAATCTCCCGTCGCGAATTTCAAGCCGGCAAGGAGGGCCGCCTCCTTGCCAAAATTTCTGGAGAAAGATATATAATGCACGGTGTCATCCAACTTCGACAATTCTTTTAAGATGGTCAAAGTATTGTCCGAAGACCCGTCATCCACAAAGACGAATTCAGTTGTGCATTCCAGATTTAATAACTTTATGGCATCATAAAATTTTCTAATGCAACTTTCTTCGTTATAGCAAGGAACCACCAGAGATAGTTTTTGCATTATTGTATCCTAAAATGATGGGATTAATTTTTCGAGACACCATTAACATCTTGTCTCAAGCATGGATTACAACTATTATAATACGGCTGTGTCAATTTGCAAATGCGTCCTGGATAAAAAACTCTCTTGTTTCCAATGTCAATACGCTTATAATGCCATGATATGTTATTGAGATTCGGTTATTACAAAACAAAAGCAATTTCTGTGGGTGTTTTGGGATACGATGCGTGTAGATATTCATGTGTCACAGTCTTGGCAAACGCTGATAATCTTTTGACAAGCGCCTCAAGCAAATGTAGAACAGGTTCTCATCCTTTGGGGCTTCCTGCGCTTCCCGGAGTCGCATTTTCGGCCGCCATGTTTTCTTGATGATTCCCATGTCATGTCTGGGGAGATCTTTTATGGTTTTCATGCTCAAAAAATATAGTTTTTTAGAATATTTGGATTATAGACGGAGAAATTGAATTGGTGGAAGGTTCGCCTTGGAGAGGAATTGTGGCGTTCTTGCTAGCACTGTCTCCGGGGGCATTCTCCCGCAGGTTACGCGCCGATCCGGATGTTGGTCTGTGGTTGCGGCATGGTTCCGCGCTTTGCATGACATATTAATAGGACTTGTTGAGTTTATCAAATTTTGCATGGCCAAACAATAATATGGTATTTTAAGAGAATTTAATTTTGCCACCCAAGCAGAAGAATGCGGGAACATCTCAAATACAGCAACTTCTATGACAATTTATTGGAAAAAGATAATGTATGCTAGTCTAAATATGTTTTAGGCTGGATAAGGAGAATACATAATATAGCTGCAATCCTAAAGATGGAATTGCCTCCATCAAGCTGATTAGGTTTATGATGGAAAGGGGAAAGTAGTGAGTTTATATATTGTGTTCATTTCTTTGTAAAAGATTCAAAATTAAATATTTCATTACTGCCCATAATTTTTTATGTAAAATAAAAAGAAAGCATAAACTCCTCCAAATATTCTGAAGAAGCTTATGCGTTCTTTTTATGGCTGAATGTACATGCTATTATTTATCGTAATTAAATGATCGATCGTCTATTGAACATCCAAGAGCCACTGTTGGAGTTCCTTGATGGCATTGTCGGTATCCATAACCCAATCTGCATCACAGGTTTCCAGCGTGCTGCGAATGGCGCCGGCGGCGGGAGAGGCCGGATAGGCGTCCATGATCTTCTTGGCTTCGCGGC
>JAEEGF012049146.1_pt1 | contig 19229 bp, 10 predicted proteins | sample 9134171 | NCBI WGS metagenome assembly JAEEGF01 (sample SAMN16246542, study PRJNA631951) | gut metagenome | biome: gut microbiome; feature: rumen; material: AP-attached | host: Bos | place: Iran: Karaj | collected 2018-10
GTATCGTTGAGCTGAAAGAAAAGGGTTTCGCTGATGCGAAAGAATATGACTACGCTCCCGTTGACCTGGGCGATGCCATCGAGAACTACAAGCAGATTCTCGACATCACTGGCGACGTGGCTGCCAATATCATCGAGCCAAACTCTGAGGCAGTTGACCTCGAAGGTCCCCATTTGGAGAACGGCCGTATGATCTACGCCTCTAAGACCTACGAGAACCTCGATGCCACCCGCAAGGCAGGTCTTTGGGGTGTTTCGATGCCCCGTCGTTACGGCGGCTTGAACCTGCCTAACGCTGTGTTCTCTATGCTCTCTGAGATGATTTCGGCTGCTGATGCCGGTTTCCAGAACATCTGGAGCCTGCAGAGCTGTATCGATACCCTCTATGAGTTCGGTAGCGAAGAGCAGCGCCAAAAGTACATCCCCCGCGTTTGCGCTGGTGAGGGTATGAGTATGGACCTCACTGAGCCCGATGCCGGTTCAGACCTGCAGCGTGTGATGCTGAAGGCCACCTTCGATGAGAAGGAGAACTGCTGGCGCCTGAACGGTGTGAAGCGTTTCATCACCAATGGTGACTCTGATATCCACCTCGTGCTGGCTCGTTCTGAGGAGGGCACTAAGGACGGACGTGGTCTGTCGATGTTCATCTACGACAAGCGCCAGGGTGGTGTGAATGTGCGTCACATCGAGCACAAGCTCGGTATCCACGGCTCACCTACTTGTGAGTTGACTTATAAGAACGCTAAGGCAGAGCTCTGCGGTAGCACCCGTCTGGGTCTGATCAAGTATGTGATGGCCTTGATGAACGGTGCTCGTCTGGGTATCGCCGCTCAGAGTGTAGGTGTTGAGCAGGAGGCTTACAACGAGGGTCTGGCTTACGCCAAGGAGCGTCAGCAGTTTGGTGATAAGATCATCAACTTCCCCGCTGTTTATGACATGCTCAGCCGCATGAAGGCCAAGCTCGATGCTGGCCGTTCACTGCTGTACGAGACAGCCGCTTATGTGGATATCTACAAGTGCTTGGAGGATATCGAGCGCGACCGCAAGTTGGAGCCGGAAGAGAAGCAGGAGCTGAAGAAGTATCAGCGTCTGGCTGATGCCTTCACACCACTGGCCAAGGGTATGAACTCAGAGTACGCCAACCAGAACGCTTACGATGCTATCAGCATCCACGGTGGTTCAGGCTTCATCATGGAGTACAAGAGCCAGCGCTTGTTCCGCGATGCCCGTATCTTCTCTATCTATGAGGGTACCACCCAGTTGCAGGTTGTTGCTGCTATCCGTTACATCACCAACGGCACCATGCTGAACAATATTAAAGAAATGCTGGCTAGTCTTGAGGTTAGCGATAGCCTGAAGAACCTGAAGGCTCGTGTTGAGAAGCTCGTTCCTGTTTACGAGGAGGCTCTTGCCAACGTGAAAGCACTGGAGAATCAGGATGCACAGGATTTCTTAGCTCGTCGTCTCTATGATATGACAGCCGAGCTCGTAATGTCGCTCCTCATCCTCCGTGATGCCACGAAGGCTCCTGAGCTCTTCGAGAAGAGTGCCAACGTATATGTTCGTATGACTGAGGAGGATGTTCTCGGTAAGTCTGCATACATCAAGGCTTTCCAGGTAGAGGATCTGGCTTCGTTCAAGGCTGCAGAGCCTGAGACGGAAGAATAAGTGCCTTTCCAGAATACTGAAGAACCACTTGCTGCGCAGCAAGTGGCTCTTTTTTGATATAAAATGATACTAAAAGATCGGTGCACCGTTTGGCGCACCGATCTTTTTATAGTCTGTCGTGAATTTATTTCGCAACTCTTACAACAATCTCCTTGAAGTAGTATTTATTGACTTCTCTCAGCACTTCGAGGTTGAGACAGATAGAGCCCATGCCATCGCCTTGATCGGGAACTGTGAACTCTGTCTCGAATGGTGTCCACTCAGTTGTGAATGGAACATTACCCAGCAACTGATAGTGCAGATATGTACCATTATAACCATCTTTGCCTTCGATAGCGCCAACCTTTGGCAGTACGCCATGAGCCTGAGACTCTCCATTGGTGGCCTTGTCAGCCTTAACCAGCATCTGAAGCTTCATCTTTGTACCCTTTGCAACAGCCTTAGGCAGACCAATCAGGAACTGAGTGTCCCAGTTCTGAGCAACTTTAGCATCTGCACCAGCATTGTCATACTGTGTGTAAGTCTTCTCGGGATCGAGGCTCTCTGCGATAACAGCACCGTCAGCAGCCTTAGCAGCAACGTAGTTCTTGAAGTACTTCACCTGGAACTTACTGCCGTTAGCACCACCCTTACCGGAGTCAAAGGTTAAGATATCCCAACCTTCTTCTGCTTTGGGTTCCCACTCTTTCTCAACATATACTGTGACATCGTCGAAGTAGTACTTGTTGATCTCTCTCAGCACTTCGAGATTAAGACAGATAGACTGCATACCATCGGCCTGATCGGGAACAGTAAAGTCTACGGTTAAATCTTTCCACTCTGTAGTAAATGCAATATTACCTGCCAATGCATAGTGAATATAAGTTCCAGCGTAACCATTCTGACCTTCGATTGCACCAGGAGCAGGAGCTACCTTATGAGCCTGAGTCTCTGCGCTAGCGGCCTTGTCAGCCTTAACCTTCATAGCAAGCTTCACCTTTGTTCCCTTTGCCAATGGCTCAGGCAGTGAAATCAGGAACTGGGTATCCCAATTCTGTGCAAGTTTTGCATCTGCACCAGCATTGTCATACTCGGTATAGGTCTTATTAGGATCGAGGCTCTCAACAACGATTGCACCATCCTCAGCCTTAGGAGCAGTGTAGTTCTTGAAATATTTCACAGAGAACTGATCCTGCTTTGCTACGCCCCAGTTCCAGAAAACAACCTGATAACCTTCAATCTGTGTGGGCTCTGGATCCGGAATGAAACGCTTAACCTCAACACGGATGTTATCGAAGAAGAATCTGTTAGCGGCATCCTTGCTGGTGTTGGCCAGATTGAATGCGATAGAGTAAGCACCAGCCTGATTATTGTTAATTGTAACGAAGCCTGAATCCCAGTTTGTCCACTCTGTAGTGAAAGGCACGTTGCCAATGCCACCACCGATATATGAACCAGGAGCACCATGTGTACCTGTGCCTGCCGTGAAATCCTCATCAGCCTTTACATCCATGGTGATGCGGATCTGATCCTTTGCGTTAAGGGCGTTTTCCTCACCAAAAGTGATATAGAACTGGGTGTCATGGTCTGCATATTTGTTGGCATCAGCCCATGTCTGTGCACCAAAATTACCAGCAGCTCTTGCCTCAGACTCACTACGAGCCTCAACAATTACACAATGGTTCCTCGGAGTTTCCTCATCCCATTTGATAGTAGCATTTCCGTTGAATGCAGCGGCATCCTGACCAACAGTAACCCAATAGTTAGCAACGTTGCTGATAACTTCGCACTTACCATTGAGAATCATGCTACCCTCATCAAAAGAATAGTCAGCAGGCTCCGAAGAAGGATCATAGACGACATTGTCCTGATTAGAACATGAAGTGAAACTTGCGGCTGCTAACAGCATCGTGGCTGCTACCGCCAAAAAACAATTTTTCTGTTTCATACTTTAGTTTTTTTTAATTGATAATAATATGATTTTGTTGCTAATTAATTCCGCTTTATATATATAATATATATTCAGAGTGCAAAGATACGATTTGTTTCTTAAAGTATCCTTGTATTATGTATCACAGACTTGCGATATTATACTTTTTTGTGCGAATTTAAAGAATATTCACACTCTTTTCGCTAAAAAATGTAAAACGCTTACCTTGTTAGCGAGAACTTCAGCGACAGTCCGAAGTCGCGTGTTGTGGTGGGGTAACTGCTGCTGGAGAGCAACGGTGTGTTCGTCTGCTGGTCGTAATAGGCTGAGAGTGTGAGCAGACGGCTCAGGGTATAGTCGGCCATGAACGACAGTTTGAAGGCTGAGTTTCCGCTTGATGCTGAAGAGGTGCCGCTGGCAATATCACGGGTGATGGCTGCCTGCTTGCGGAAAGAAATGTCAAGACGCAGGTTCATATCGTGGTTAACGCCCCCAGAGCGACCACGGGTCTGGGTAGTCTGAGTTGATTGGTTTGTCTGGGCTTTGGACTTGCCTCGGTTCTGGGCCTTGCTGATTTTGCGGTTGCCGCCTGCGCCAAACAGGTTGAAATCGCGTATCTTATAGCCTGCGCCCAATACAATGTCGTTTGAACGGGCCTCGTTGATCTGCACACTCGTCATCGAGAGGTTCAGCACACGGGTCGTGCGATATTCCAGCTTCAGCGTGAGGTCGTTCTGGAGTGTGGCGTCTGCACCAATCAGCGGTGAGAAGGCCTCGTTGATGCTTACCGTCGAGACATTATACATAGATGATGGCTGCAGCATGCCTGTTGCCTGATCGGTGGTGAAACCCAAGTCGCCCATATATTCGTGCCAGGAACTATAGGAAGCGTATGAGCCGATGCTGAAAACCGACTTATAGCTGTGGTTGATATTAAACGATTTGAAATGATTGCTGAACCAGGTGAGTTTCGACAATCCGCTATACCGGATGGACCAGTTAGGCAGCATACGCGTCAGGGCAGGGAAGATATTGAGTGAGGAACCGCCGCTGGAGGTATAGGCCTTGAGGAAGGCGGGTATCATGACATCGGCGCTGTAGGGATTCACGTCGGTGACGGTAGAACCGCCAAAGGGCGTTCCTGCCTCTGGATATTGGCCAGCCACACGGGCAGCATACTCTGGTAGCAGGTTGCAGAACTCGTCGAAGGTGGAGGATTGATAGCCGTTGTTGGCATCGCCCATCCCTTCGAATGCGCCTTTCAGCGAGATGGTGGTCATATTAAAGGAGCCGCTATGGGTTGTGGGTCTTCCCTCATACATATATTGAATACGTTTTGCGCGCGTGTCCGTACGAGAGGCATTCAGGTCTATCTTCAGGTCGCGCATGGGCTCCAGCGTGGCCCGTAGCTGGATATCATTGCTGCTGTTGATGGTAGCAGGATTGGCCACATTGTCATTATGTATCAGCCAGTCGTTGTCGAGGGCTTTGTCCAGATAACTGTCTCCAATGGTGCCGAAAGCGAAATCGAGACCTGGCGACAGTCCGCCAGACGACCGTTGTCCAAAAGCATCACCGATGTTTGGAACGAAACCAGGCAGATTCATCTGGTATTGGTTGCGATACGAGAGATTGATGGTGCGCACCATCATCAGCAGATGGGCCGCACTCTGAGCGGGCTTATACCACCATTTGGTCTCAAGTGACGGTTTTACCATCACGGAGAGTTTGATATTGACGGTGTCCTTGGTCTTGATGAGGATCTTGTTCTCATCGATGACCTTGTACTTCAGCTTGTATACTTTGCCGTCTTTGGTCTTGGCGGTCACACGCAGGCGCTTCGATTTCTTGTTGTGGGCCACGGTGATGGTGGTATCGGGTTTCAGTGTGATCTCGCGCTGGTAGCTGTTCTTTGAGGTTGGCTGAGCTTTGGCGGATTTGGCAGATTTATCTGATTTAACTGATTTCTCTGATTTGTCCGAGTTCTCGGATATATCAGATTTATCAGATTTTTCCGATTTCTCCGATTTTGCGGATGTCGAGGTCTTCTTGGTGGGAGTTTTCTTAGGAATGGCTTTCTTGAAACGCTCACTCACTTTCTTCAGGAAGGGGAAGTGGCTATAGAGCGTCTCCATGTTCAGCGATGCATTGATATTCACATTCCTGCGGCTGTTGATGATGTTTCCTAATGAAGTGCCGTCTTCGAGTTCCGTTCCACGTGTCCATGAGTAGTTGGCGGTATATGAGGCATCGCTGTTGAGCCAGTCGAAGATGGGTATCTTGTTCAGCGGCAATTGATAGGAAGCGGTTACCTGCTGTTGGTAGTCGAGCGGGGTGCCTAAGTTCTTGATACTCTGCCATACGGAGTCTTTCCACGCGTAATAACGGTCTGCGTAGAGTTCTTTGTTCACGGGGGTATAGGGTTCCTCGATCTGGGCGTGGGTAGCCGATTGGAAATTGAAGTGCAGATTCTTCGTGAAGTCCCATCTGAGTGAGAAGTCGCGGTTCCAGAGGAACTGCTCATTGAAGATCAATGGCAGTTTCTGCCCACTCAGATCCTCGAGGTCGCGCTCCTGCAGTTCATAATACTCACGACTGATGGTCGAATTGAAGCTGATGCTTTGTGGCAGGTAGTTCAGTCCGAAGGCCTTGGGGAAATTGAGCCACTTCGACTTGCCTTTCAGCTTGCCGAAAGGTTCCCAGGTCTTATAGACGGGCGAATAGCTGTAGTTCAGGGCCCCTCGCCATTCGTCGCGTTTCTCGTAGACAGTCGTCTCACCAGAACTGTATTGGTGGGCGTGACTGTAACTGAACGAGAAGTTACCCGGGTCGTAAGGCATCGGATGTTTCTTGGTCTTCAGTCCCCAGCGCACATTACTGAGCGAGAAGTTCGTATTTGTGGTCTTCGTCACTGCCAGCGACTCAATACTGTCGCGCTCATGCTGATCTGCTGCGGCATCGAGGGCATCCTTCAGACGCATGTCGGAGTCGAGAGGATTATAACGCGGACGTATCTCATCCTTTGTGACAGAGTAATAGAGAGGCGCAGATACCTGAGCCTTCTCTGGGAAGAATTTGCCCAGTTCCAGTGAGGTGGTCACGGAGTATTGTTTCTGGGTATCCGTACTACGCTGCATTACGCTCTCTTCGAGTCCTCCGAAGCCATCGCCGATATAACGGCCTGTCACATTCACGGAACCAAAGTCGGAGAGCTGCACCTGCAGATTACCTGAAGCCGCCCATCCACCGTCGTTGTTGGTTTCCATCAGTCGCAGCTCGTTTACCCAGACCTCACCCGACTTGGTTTCGCCGGAGACGTTCCTCACACCAATCACCATCGTCTTCACTTCGCCCAACGTGGGATTACCCATGATACTCACCTTGTTGTTGGGTCGTTTCTCATCATGGGCCGTAAACATCTGATTATACGAGGCCGTACCGTGAGCTTTCTGCTTGTTGCGCTCTTTTTTCAGGGTAGTAAACACGCTGAGGTCGATATCAAGCATATTGTCCTCCGGCCACACTTCCCTGCGGTCTGCAGTCGAATAGCGGCTGTAGGTGTTGCGGTCGGGTGTCAGCTTCAGAGGTATTTCATATTCATAATAATTGCTCTTGTAGTCGCTTCCCAGACGGATGAACACTGCCAACTGATTGTCCTGCAGCGAGGTCTGGTCAGGCAACAGATGGTTGGCGTGTACGAACATCTGCATCCGTTTGTATTGGCGCAGGTCGTAGTTGGCGTTCTTGTACACGGCTTTCGACTCCTGAGGGCTCAGGTTCTCCACCACGATGTTCAGCGCCTGCTCATTGTTTTCTACCAATTGTGGCTGTGAGGGGTCTGTCACTCGGCTGATACCTGGTGGCAGCACATAGTTCACAGGCTGTTTGTCGTTGTTTTCCTCGATATTCACGGCACTCACTTTCACCGTTCCGGTCTCCAGACCACCTGTGAGATTCTGCTTATAGATACGCCATTCACCACGCACCAGGTCGAGACTGCCGAAACGCAGCACGATGGGTTTCTGGAAGTTGGTCAGGAACATACGCATGAATCGGATGCTGGAGAAGTCGGTAATCGAACCTTCCTTCCGCTCATATTCCGTCAAAGGAATGCGGAACTGGAACCAGTTCACGCTGGTGGTGTCGCCATTGCGCAGCTTCACACCGCTGGTACGCATATCAGTAATATAGGAACCCGGAACGGCATTTCCATTGCGGTAGGCATCGAGGATCTCCGGACTGATATGCACCCGATACTGGTAGTAGCGTTCATACTCATTCAGCGTGAAGTCCTGATTGATATCCTCCACATCAGGTCCTGTCTTATAGCTGGTATCATACGATTCGGTACGCTCGTCAGTATCCGGTGAGTTGCCTTGGGGATTGTTGATACGCTTATAGCGGTCGAGGATGCTCTTCTGCTCGTTGTCGAAGTCGGAACCGCGATAGTAGTGGTAATTATCGCCTGCAGGGTCATTGCGCCAGGCCTGAAGGATACTGTCGTTGGTGACAATGCCTCCGAGGGCGTCGAGCCATTCCTTATAGGCACCGAATTCGCGCTCCTGCTCGTCGTTCAGGCCATTGAGACCCACATCCTGCAAGGCTCTTGAACCAGAGGTGGTGGCGAAGGCGTAGGTCTGAGTGGCTTGTACGGGGATGCGTCCCCACTGGGTATTGGTAAACGAGCTGCTGCCGTCCACAGGCATACCGCTCTCGTAGAATTTCTTGCCGTCGCGGAGGATATCCTCGCTCACCTCACCAAGGTTGAAATACAGGTCACCGCTATAGTCGGAGGCGTTGCCCTGTTCGCGGAGGTAGATATAAGGATCAAGCATCCAGAACTCGATATACTCGATGTTGGCTTGTTCAAAATCGGTGGTCTCCAGTTTACGCATCATACCTCCCCACTTGGTCTCCGGCTGTCGCAGGCTACCGTTGCTGTTCAGGTCGGTGGTGAGGTTGTAGGGACCGCGCTCCTCAGGATAATAGGCCAGGTTTAATACGGAGAGGGTCGAGGTGGCACCGCTGTAAGTCGACTGCTGTCGGTTGGGATAAAGCTCCTTCACGTAGACCTCACGGACATAGTGGTTGGAGAGTTGCTCGAGGTCGCTCTTGATATGACTGGGGGTGAGGGTGGAGGAGTGACGTGTGAAGATGGGGTCGATGTAATACCACGCCAGTAGTGCACGGTTGTAGCCGCTGCTCACTCCCGTCTTGTCTGCTGATTCCCTGAACATCAAGGGCACACTCGAGATGGTCCATTGTTTTGGCTCGCCCACGGGGATGTAGTTCTTCGTGTTCTCGAAGTCGTCGATATACGAGGCATTGTCCTGTGTGCCGCTGGCGGTACCTGCTATCAGGTGGGCAAACTCACCGCTGAAGGTAATATGCGAGGGATCTTTTACATGTAATAGCGGTATCTTGTTCAACATACTCGTCAGCCACTGACTATCCTGCTTCCAGTTCACGTTCAGGCCCCAGATAGTGTTTTTCAGCGGTTCTTCGCCCATCTGGACTTTCGAGATGAGGGCCTGTTCCGACAGGTGCATGATGGTACCGCCTATCTGGAAATTCTTTGTGAAGTCGTATTCCCAGTTCAGTCCGAGCATCGTCTTCCGTTGCATGCCGTACTCCGTATTCGTTTCCAACGATACATTCACGTTGGTACCAGCGTCGATGATGCTCTGGTTCAGGATGGTCACCTCTCCAGCATTGTAGTCTACTGAGTAGTCGGAGCCTTCCTGTAACGTCACGCCACCGGCTGTTACTACCACCGATCCCTGTGGCACATAGGCGGCATCGAGAGATATCACATTGGCGCTGCGACCCTTATATTGGCCCGTCATCACAAACTTGTTCTTCTCAGCGGTCTGCTTGGCCACAGTCTTTGTGGAGTCGTAGAGCTGGCTGAACACATATTTATTGGCTTCAGCATCAGAGAGTCCCTTGGCTGTGAGCTGCTTGTACAGATAGTCGCCGAATGGTTCTGCTGAGGGCAGGAACACACGTCCGTTGCTGACGGTATAGCCCTCCACGAAGTCGAAATAGCCGTTGGAGTGGTTCTTATTGTTATTGTCCAGACGGTCGCAGCCTAACATCCTCAACAGCGTCTGTTCTTTCACACGCTGATCAGGGATATAGGTCAGATACACACCTGCAGTATCGCTCTGGTATTTGATATCGAGACGGAACTTGGTGCGTTCTACCGTCGAGGCCAGATAGTACACGTTCTTCATCATCAGGTCCCAGTTGCCTTGCGTGGGGTTGTTTGATGTGTTCTTCAGCGTCTTCACAAACAGTGCCTGTGCCGGCTGGGTATTGTCGCTGGCGAATTCTCCCACCTGGTAGGTCTGTCCGCCAGCCGTAAACTCATAGGCTACAGCCAATACCTGATCGGTCTGCAAACCGGTCTTCAGTGAGATATAGCCCAATGCTTTGTTAACGGTATATTCTGAAGAGTTGAGCAGTCGTGCGCTCGCCAGTTTCTCGTAGTCTACGCCACCCTCGAAGTCAGGAATGCCTGCCAGTACACTACTTGCCTGGTCGATGTCACGGGCGTCGGCATATTGGGTGACGATGGTCTGATACTCCGTATTGGCAGCATTGCAGGGTACGCTCTCGCCCGATACTGCCCAATGGTGATTGCTCAGTCTCGCGTTTTCACCTAAGTCGGTCAGGGCGATGATGTTACGGGTGTTCGAGGTGGTTCCGGTCTTGTTGGTGATCCATACCTCCACGCGGTTGATCTCAATACCTGTGGTCAGGTTGGGCAGGGTCGACATTGCCTGGTCGTAGTTATCGCGGAAATAATGGGAGAGGAAGAAATGACGGTTCTCCTCATAGTCGGCAGCATTCAGTTCGAAGACGGTGGTCTGTGTTCCGCCTTTTGCTGAGACGCTCTTCGTCGCGGATTTCTTCTGCGAGACCACTGTCTGCAGTTTCAGCTTACCGAACTGCATATCCGTGCGGATACCAAACAGACTGGAGGCTCCTTTCACCAGCGAGTTGTTCGAGGGGAAGCTCACGTTGCCGCCTTCCACCAGTTTGATGATCTCGTCTTCCTTACCGTCGTACTTCAGCTTCATGTTCTGCGTGTCGAAGTCGAAGGTGGCGTCGGTGTTGTAGTTCAGGTTCATGTTCACCTTGTCGCCCACCTTACCATTCACGTTCAGGTTGATCTTTTCGTCGAAGTCGAAGCTGGTGGTCTTACGGTTGCGGATAGGCAGCGAAGGGTTGTCGATGTTTTTCATCGTGGCACCCAGCTTCAGTTCTGCCGTTCCCTGGGTCTTGATGCGCACACCGCCAGGACCGAAGATCTTCTCGGCAGGACCCAGGTCGAAGTGCATGTCAGCAAACGAGAACTTGTCCTTGCCCTCTGTCTTGACGTTCTCCGCGTCTTTCTCTCGGAAGAATTCGTGCAGGGCGCGTTTCTCACTCCATTTCTGATATTCCTCAGGGGTCATCAGCACAGGGGCGTTCAGATAGGTATCGCCGATCTTCGAGCCGACATAATAGACATTCAGAGAGTCGTCGTATTCCACCGTCTGACGGATATTGTCGGGCATTTTCAGGTCGAGGGCCGATGAGTCGAGGTCTTCCACCAGTACAGGAGCGGTCTTCTGAATCTTCCAACGGGGATGCAGCAGCGAATCCGGGATGTCTTCATCGTCTACAGCGGATACAGGCTGAGCCTTGGGCGCAGGCTTCTTTTGCGTCTTATCATCCTGAGGCGCAGCAAAGGCTACGATGCTCAACAGGACTAATCCGATGTAGGCGAATCGCTTCACTTTATCTGTTTCAGTGCTAGCTTCACCACCTGTTCCACAGGCAGGTCGGGCTGTTCCTGCAGGATCTGCAGTACCACCTTCTGTGTAGGTGCAGGTGCAAAGCCCAGCATTGTCAAGGCCGATACGGCCTCATCCTTCACCTGATTGTTCACGGGGGCCATCATCTGTCCGCCAGCGGGTATTTCGTCAGCGATGCCAAGGGCCACAATCTTGTCCCTCAGGTCGACGATGATACGCTGGGCCGTCATCTTGCCGATGCCCTTGATGCCCTGAATCAGTCGTGCATTGCCCGTTGAGATGGCATTACACAACTCGCTCACACTCATGCCTGAGAGCATCATCCTCGCCGTATTGGCACCTACACCGTTCACGGTGATGAGCAACTCAAACATCTCACGCTCTTTCTTGTTGACAAAGCCGAAGAGCACGTAGGCATCCTCGCGAATGGCCTCATGCACATAGAGCTTCACCTCCTTCTTGCCCTGAATGGCACTGAAGGTGTTCAGCGAGATGTTCAGTCCGTAACCTACTCCGGCAGCCTCTACAGTTGCCAGCGCGGGGGTCAGTTCAGTCAACTCCCCCTTGATATAATCTATCATAACCAATTAATAATGTATATATACAACCATATAAACGCAAACTTCCCCGTTTTTATTGCATTTTTTCGCTAATGTTTGACGTTATTCTCGTTTTTTCTTCGTAAATTTGCCACATCAATCTCAGTTAATATGAATACAATCGCAATTTATACACTCACATCGCAGTTGCACGATGAGAAGGCGGTAAGCACCGTGACAAACGAATTCCTGGAGAGTATCGGTATCAGTTATAAACTGAAAGGCAGTGATTATTCCGACTATGGAACGCACAGTCTCAGTCTGATATATGTCCGGACGGGTGGAACGGAGGGCATCTTCAAACGACTGCTCCCAGAACTGATGGCCAAGAGCCCTCGCCCTTTCTATCTGCTGACATCGGGCAAGAGCAATTCTCTGGCGGCATCGATGGAAATCCTGTCGTATCTGCGCCAGCACGATATCAGAGGCGAGATCATTCATGGTAGTACGGCATATATCGCCCAGCGCATCAGACTCCTGGAAACCGTCGAACAAGCTTGCAGGCAGCTTCAAGGCTCACGACTTGGCATCATTGGCCAACCGTCAGACTGGCTCATCTCAAGTCATGCAGATAAGGAAATCGTAAGGAAACGCTTGGGTATCGAACTCGTTGATATCCCTATGCAGACGTTGATTGAAAAGGTTGGAAATAAGTGTGAAGACGTCATGCCTGGGGCTCTCCGTATCTATGATGCATTGAAGGATATCGTCGATAATTACAGCCTTCAGGGTTTTACGCTGCGATGCTTCGATCTTCTTTCAGCAGTCAGGAATACGGGATGTCTGGCCTTGGCGAAACTGAACTCAGAAGGCTATGTGGCTGGCTGTGAGGGAGATGTACCGGCAATGCTGTCGATGATGATGGTCCGTTCGTTGCTGGGTATTTCGGGCTTTCAGGCCAATCCTGCATCTATCGATCCTGATACGGGCGAGATGCTTTTTGCTCATTGCACTATCCCTCTCGATATGGTAGAAGACTATGAGTTCGACACCCACTTCGAGTCGGGTATTGGCGTAGGCATCAGGGGTTATATGAAAGAAGGGCCTGTTACTATCTTCAAGTTGGCTGGCGATCTCTCGCGCTATTTCGTTGCAGAGGGAACGCTGGTGCGCAATCAGGCCAAACCGGATCTTTGTCGCACCCAACAGGTTATCCAACTCTCCGACAAAAACCAGACGGCATATTTCCTAACGAGTCCCATAGGTAATCACCACATCATTTTGCCTGGACATCATCAGTTGTTGTTTGATAATTTCTTGAAGTCTTTTTAATTATTACTGACATCCGACATAGTTGTAGTCGTAAGTATCTTATATACAATTATATAGCTCGCAAATAATTGCTTATATACTGACATAAAACCGACATAGAACTGACATGGAACCGACATTATACTGACATAAAACAGGCATAAATAGGAGTAATATGCAATATGAGGCTGTTATGATGACAGCCCTAGGGGAACAGATTTGGGGATGAGGCTTAGCAATCTTCAGGATAAGGTTGGTAAATAAATTCTCTAGAGAATTTAACGGTTAAACGGAGCCTTTTAATTGCGGAGCCTAGGGGTATCCATTCAATTCTCTAGAGAATTTAACAACTACAATTAGCCTGAAAAGTTGCGAGAGCCAAGTATCAGATCTGCCAGCTCCCTTATTAGATATTTACAACTACAACATGACAATCAAATAGCTGCATTATGCTCGTAGCATGTCAGCATAATGACAGTTTTATGCCTGTTTTATGTCAGTATAATGTCGGTTTTATGTCGGTTCTATGTCAGTATGAGAAATCATATATATTTGAATTACAGGTATATATATCGTTTTTATGTCGGATGTCAGTATATCCATTAATTTCATTCACAAACATTGCTTCAGATATCATGTATGGCCCGTTCACTTCTGCTATGTGGCTTGTGCTATTGATTGCAGATGCGTAAAGACCTTCATCGAAGAACGTGCATTGACTATCGCAGCGCATGTCAATCCTCACCGCTCTGATAGCCTGGGGCAAGGAACATTTCAGTGATGTGGAAACAGATTGACACAAAAATACCAGGACTAGTTAAGGTTACCTTGGGATTTTATGTTTTATTGGGAAATAGCAAGCTATCTTTTTTCCATTGAGCGGGTTTCGAGGAACTGGCGGAAGATTTGTAGGTAGCCATCGGGAATGTGGATGATTTCCTTGCCGATGTAGACGCAATCGTTGCGGTCGACCTTCTGAATCTTGTCGACGGCAATGATGTAAGAACGATGGATACGAAGGAAACGGTCCTTGGGCAGCATGTCCTCTACGGCTTTCATCGTCAAGTGGGTAATCAGAGCTTTGGGCTCGTTGTCGAGATAGAACAGCACATAGTCCTTCATACCATTGACATAGGTGATCTGGTCGATAGGTACGTTACGCCATTCGCCATCGACGCGGATGAAAATGGTGTTGGGTGATGGGGATTGGGCGATAGGTGTTGGGTGGTGGGTGTTGGTGGATTGCTGATGTTGCTTTCTGGCTTTTTCAACTGCTGCGAGGAACTTATTGTAACGGATAGGCTTCAGCAGAAAGTCGAGGGCATTCACCTCATAACTTTCGAAGGCATATTCCTTGAAAGCGGTGGTAAAGACCACACGCGTCTCTTCAGTCAGACTATGAGCCAATTCCATCCCATCGATATTCGGCATCTGAATATCAAGGAAAAGCAGGTCAGGCTTCTGTGCCTTGATGGCGTTGATGGCAGTAATGGAGTCTGTGAACGAGGCCAGTAGTTGCAGGTCTGGAGTCTTCTCGACGTAGGACTCTAAGAGGCGGACGGCCAGCGGCTCATCATCAACAATCATGCAGGTCATAGGTCTCATAACTGAAGGGTGATTTTGACGTGGTAGATATTCTCAGGCGTAATGGTCTGCTCCCATTGATAGCGACCCTGATAGAGGAGATCCAGGCGGCGACGGGTGTTCTCCAGTCCGATGCCCGAACCGCTACGGTCCTTGGTGGGCTTGGGGTTGTTGGTGTTATCGGAAATGAAGACGAGCGTGCCGTCTTTCTGCGTCAGACTGATGTCGATAGTTGCTGGCACGTTGCTGTTCATGCCATGCTTGAAGGCGTTCTCAATGAGAGAGATAAAAAGAAGAGGAGCCACTTCGGCCTTTCCATCCTCCACCTCTATTGTTTCGCTAACTTTCGTCATCTCATTGCAGCGCAGTTTCATTAACTCGATGTAGTTGCGCATAAATTCTACTTCGCCCTCAAGCGCTACCTTAGGTTTGTTGGTCTCATACATCGCATAGCGCAGCAGGTCGCTCAGTTGCATCACTGTGTCTTGGGCCTTATCAGCATCAATCTGCGTCAGACTGGAGATGTTGTTGAGGGTATTAAACAGAAAATGAGGATTAATCTGATTCTTCAGCCAAGCCAGTTCTGCCTCCACCTCTTTCTGCTTCTTTTCACCCTGTCGCATTACATAGCGGATACTCAGGGCGATGCCAATAGCCATCAGGTTGACGAGCAGAGCAAAAATCAGAAACGAGGAATAGCCTGCCAACAAATTCTCGGGCAGCAAACTGAGATCATTAAAAACCACATGGGCGTTGGAGGCCAAAATGAGAACCAGATTGATTACAACGAACTGCCAACGACGATGACGGAACCATAATAGGGGGACGCACAGGTAGAAATTAAGGAGATAGACCACTATAGCCGGAGCCAGCCAATAGGCTGATACCGTCAACGACTCCCATGCTAATTGCGGGTTGTGGCTTGTGATATAACTGATGAGTCCTGGCGACAGCAGAGTCAGCGACAACAGCAGTACCTGCGCCACAAACAGCCACACATCTTTTATCTGTATCTTACTCATTATTAATTTTTTTATATGTATCTACAGATTGCGCTGGGCATTGTTCCCGCCAGTTCTGCGGACGGTATTGACAAAACTTTGGGCAAATCGGTTGCAGGCTTCGAAAGCCGAAGAGTCCTTTGGGAAGTTCCAGGCTCCATATTTGTCGATGATTTCGCCCCAACCTTCAAAAATAAGCTTCTCACCATAATGATTGTTACAACTCTCAAGCGTATTGCCAAGGTTCCATCCAATGCTCATATGATGTACGGCATCGTGAGCATTCTCAAAACCTTGGGCTGTTGTCGTCATAACTGAAGTCATCATTGCGATGGTTAGCATCCATTTCATTTGTCGGCAAAATTAAGCATTATTTTTGAAATAACAAAATCTCTCCCGCACAATCTCTATGCAGGAGAGATAATAATTAATAAAGTATGTGTATACAAGTGGGATTATTTGCTGGCTATCAGCTGCTCTGTCATCCGGTCTGCGGTATTCTTGACTGTCAGATCGAGGGTTTTCACGTACTTGTCATACTGCTTCTCGCTGAGAACCTTCTTCATTGTAGCCTTGTGACGGGCCTGAATCTTCTCCCAAGCCTCACCACTTTTCGAGACATCCTGAAGCTGGTTGTAGGCCTCCATCGAACTGTCGAACTGAGCCATTGCCTTCTTCACGGGTTCTATCTGATTGATAGTCAGTTCCAGATAACTTGCCAGACGGTCGAAAGTCAGCTTGCTGTTGTTGTCATTACTCTGAGCGTAAGCACTCATTGTCATCATCACCATTGCCACGAGGGCGAAAAACATTTTCTTCATACCTTTTACTATTTTAATTGTTAATACTATGTTTCTGTCGTTTGACTTGTTATCGTCTTTTGACAGTGCAAAGGTATGAAGTATTTCTTCTGCTTCCAAATCACCTTCGACGTTTACCCCCACGTCTTTCGACGTTTAATGTCGAAAAACGTGAAATGCTACGGAGAATTTTGATTTCCTCCGTAATTTTATACATTAATCGACATATGTATGGAGTTCACTTATGGGCAAAAAAAACACCTGATAGTTTGAATTACTTCAGGGACTACCTAGAAGATGTAAGATGTATGATGGAAGAAGGAAGATGTGAATAAAAACAGACCCGACAGCTTAATAAATCAGAGGCTGCCGGGAATCAATTGTCTTAAAGTTGTGATCCCGTTGGGATTCAAACCCAAGACCTTCAGAACCGGAATCTGACGCTCTATTCAGCTAAGCTACGGGACCAGTGGTGCTGTTAAGCGGATGCAAAGGTACGAAAAAAATTAAGAATTAAGAATTAAGAATTAAGAATTATGATTTGTTAAGACTCTCAATTTGCGTGCAATTTGTTAGCAAATATCAAGGAAATGGTAAATTTCTGCAAATATTTTAAGGATTTTGCTTGCAAATTGATAATAATTATGTATTTTTGCACGCAAATTAAACATAAACTGAGAAAATGGCACAAGTAATCAAACCTGTGAAATATGAAGCGCTGCTCGATACGAAGCAGACGGAACAGGGTATTAAACTTATCAAAGAGTTCTTTCAGCAGAACCTCTCTACGGAATTGCGGCTGCGTCGTGTGACGGCTCCCTTGTTCGTACTGAAGGGACTGGGTATCAACGACGATCTGAACGGTGTGGAGCGTGCTGTGACTTTCCCCATCAAGGATCTGGGAGATGCTCAGGCTGAGGTGGTGCATTCGCTGGCAAAATGGAAGCGTCTGTCACTGGCGGAGTATCAGATTGAGCCGGGCTATGGCATCTATACGGATATGAACGCCATCCGCGCTGATGAGGAGCTCGACAACTTGCATTCGCTGTATGTGGACCAGTGGGACTGGGAGGCCGTGATCCGCAAGGAAGACCGTACGCTGATTTTCCTGAAGAATATCGTAGAGCGTATCTATGCGGCTATCCGCAGAACGGAGTATCTGACCTGTGAGACCTATCCGCAGATCAAGCCATTCCTGCCTGAGAAGATACATTTCATTCATGCCGAGGAACTACTGAAGATGTATCCCGATAAGACGCCTAAGGAGCGTGAGGATGCCATTTGCGAAGCTTATGGTGCTGTGTTCGTGATCGGTATCGGTGGCAAACTCTCGAATGGCGAAAAACATGACGGACGTGCCCCAGACTACGACGATTGGTCGACGATAGCCGAGAACGGCAAGATGGGTCTCAATGGTGATATCCTAATCTGGTATCCAGTGCTAGGCCGCAGCTTCGAGCTGTCATCGATGGGTATCCGTGTGGATAAGGAGAGCCTGCTGCGTCAATTGAAGATCGAAGGCAAGGAAGAGCGCGAACAGCTCTATTTCCACCAGCAACTGCTGAACGACAAGTTGCCGCTTTCCATCGGAGGCGGTATCGGACAGAGCCGTCTGTGTATGGTGCTGCTGCATAAGGGACATATCGGAGAGATCCAGGCAAGTATCTGGCCTGACGATATGCGGAAAGAGTGCAAGCAATTGGGGATGAACCTGATTTAATGAATAGTGAATAGAGTTGGCTAAGCCAATTCCAGATCGAATTCCTGTTGTAGCTTTGCTACAGCAGGATTTGTTTTTCTCATCTCCTCAAACTGTTCTCGTCGGGAAAGTATCTTTTTGCCCTGATCTTTCTGGTCGCTGACGAGGATGGTGAAGGTGATCTGACTGTTATGCAGATGCAGTTGGAGCGTCTTGAGAATGCTTTTGCGGATGGCCTCCATATCTTGCTTGATGAGTTCGTTCTCGACAGTGATTTCCACTTGTGGGAACTCGGTAATCTGCGGATTCATGTTCTTCATACGGGTGGCGATGCCGATCAGCTGAGGCTGTTTCTCAGTCATACGGTTACACATCGACATCCATTGCAGTTCGAGGTCTTCCTGAGAGAAGAGTTGGTCATTCGGCTGACCGTCTTTTCCGTCGGACAGACTGTCGGAGAAGTTCGCTTTTGAGGGCTTGCCATCCTGGCGGATTTTGGTCCAGGAGAAGCCGATATTTTTCAGCGATGTGCTTTTAGCTGCTGGGGTGGGAGCGTTTGCGGGGGATTGCTGATTCATCGGAGCTTTCGGAGTATTCTGAGAACTTTGAGTACTCTGAATGGTCTGATTTTGGGGGTTGGGTTGAGATACAGGCGTCTCAGCAGCGACTACCTGCGGGGCCGCTGGCTTTGGCTGAGACTGCTGTATCAGATTCTTAAACAGGGATTTTAATCGCTTAGGGCGGCGCCCCGCGCTTGCGTCGTCGTCAGGCTGTGTGATCTGGGCAACCTCTATCAGTGTGAGTTCCACGAGCAATCGCTTGTTGGAGGACTGACGGTAGTTGATATCGCACTGGTTCATCAGTTTGAGTGCCTGATAAAGGAAGCGTGTCTCACATTTCCTGGCCTGCTCCTG
>JAEEGF011010541.1_pt1 | contig 19227 bp, 9 predicted proteins | sample 9134171 | NCBI WGS metagenome assembly JAEEGF01 (sample SAMN16246542, study PRJNA631951) | gut metagenome | biome: gut microbiome; feature: rumen; material: AP-attached | host: Bos | place: Iran: Karaj | collected 2018-10
CTTTGAACATAGTTGGTGATGAGTTTCACCCTGATTGGAACTACACAATCAGCCCGAGGTTGTAAAGTTTATTTATGCACAGCTCCTAATCTATAGCAAGTTTCCGGCTATAGGCAAGTTTCGCACCCACTAATTTGAAAAGGAGTTTGAGCACAAAGCCTGTCTCCATAAGGCTTTGTGCCTATTTTTCAGCGTTACAAGTCGAAAACGCGGGAGTCCTGATACCTCCCGCAAAATCCCGCTCCTTTCCGTCCGGTAAACGGTCACCTTCTCAGATATCCGGCAAACTCACATAATAAAGCGACGAATGCGGTAAAATATCACCCTGCGAATTACTTTCTTTCTCCGGACTTTTGCCGGAACTGTCCCGGGGATTTTTCGGGACGGAATGAGAACAGGGGGAAGCATGTTTCTGTTTGATAAAGTCGGCGCCACCATATCCGAAGGGATTTCTCTCGTCCGAGACCGGGAGATCCGTCTGGGGGTAACCGGACTTTCCCGGGGCGGCAAAACGGCGCTGATAACCTCGCTGGTTAACAATATTTCAGCCTTCGGTCTCAAGGGCTATGAGGATCGCATGCCGCGTTTTCCGGAATACGCTGCTCGGGGGATCAGCTACGGCGGCATTGCCAAGTCCCGGGACTTTTCCGTTACCAGTTTTCCCTATGGCTCCATCATGAAAACTCTGGAACAGGATCCCCCCGAGTGGCCGGAATCCACGGACGGCATCAGCGAAATCCGGCTGGAAATCCGCTACCGGAACAGCCGCTGGTATCTCATGGGGGACGAAGACCGCATTTTTCTGGATATCTGGGATTACCCCGGAGAATGGCTGATGGATCTCATGCTGCTGGATATGGAGTATGAGGACTTTTCTGAAAAGTGCCGGGAACGGCTCCGGGTGCTGGACGGCGTGGTTTCCGGCAAGGAATTTTCCGACCGGGCGGCAAAGCTGGACTGGCAGGGGGCGGTTAATGACGATGACCTTCATGAAGCGGTAACGGCCTATACCTCCTGGCTCCGGAAATGCAAGGATCAGGGCTTTGCGCTCTTGATCCCGGGACGCTTCCTGCTCCCGGGGGAGCTTAAGGGTGCTCCGGCTCTGGAGTTTATTCCCTGTCCGGATCCGGAGGCGGGCAAAAACGCCGGGAGTTCCTCCCTCTACGCCGTGCTCCGGGAAAGGTACAACTATTACCGGGATCGGATTGTCAGGGGCTTTTACCGGGAGTGCTTTTCCAGACTGGATCGGCAGATTGTGCTGGTGGACTGCCTGAAAGCGCTCCGGGGCGGCCGGGAAACCTTTTACGACATTAATGATGCTTTTGATACGCTCCTGAGCCACTTCAGCTACGGGAACAGCAGTTTTCTGAGCAGGATCTTTTCTCCCCGCATTGACCGGGTGCTTTTTGCGGCCTCCAAGGCGGATCACATCACTAACGACCAGCATCAGAATCTCCTGTCTCTTTTGCGATCCATGGTGCTGGGAGCCATGCAGAACGTGAGATCCGCGGGATCTCAGGCGGAGTTTGTCACCCTGTCCGCCATCAGAGCCACCGAGTGCCGGCATTACAAGAAGGGGGATCTTGATACCGACATTCTGGTTACCGGCTATCCGGATGACAAGCCTTACTATCCCGGCAGCATACCCTCAAAATGGTCCCGGGAGGATATGGAGTTTTTCCAGAAGAATTTTGATTTCCGTTCGCTTCGGCCGCCTAAGCTGGGCGCTGACCGGATAATCCCCTCAATGAATCTGGACGTGGTGCTGCACTATATTCTGGGAGACAAGCTATGAAGGAAGAAATGCGAGGCAGCTTTGTAATTGAAGAAGAGGCGGCAGCGGTTAAATCCCTGGACGGAGATCTGCTGTCCCGGATCCAGAGCGAAGACCGCAAAAACACAGCCTCCGCTTCTTCTCCGGACAATATCGCTTCCTTTGAAGTGGATGCCGATCCGGAGGAACTGAAGAAAGCCGAACCGGAAAATGACACCGCCCAGGTAGCCACTACGGTGGATCTGGGGGAATCAGACGAACCCGAGCCCGAAACGACCCGCTTCTGGTCCAGTCCGGTGCTGTGGGCCCTTCTTTTTATATGCGGGTGGGGCGGACTGGAAATCATGACCCTGATTGCCGATGCCTATGCGAAGTCCCCTTATCTCGGTTACGGTGCGGCCTTTTTCCTGGGGCTCCTCCTTCTCATAACCCTGTGGATGCTTTACCGGGAGCTCGGCACCGTGCTGCTTTTCAAGGAGGCGGATCGCCATCGGGAAGAGGTGCGGGAAACCCGGAAAAACGGGAGCTTTAATGAAGCCCTCCGGCTTTGCGAGGAAATGGCCAAGGCCTCCGGAATCCGCCGGAGCCGTCCCTTCAAGGCTTTTGCGAACAAGCTGCAGAGTCACTTTTCTGCCGACGAGGTGTTCCGGCTTTACGAGACTGATATCCTGGCCGCTCAGGACAAAAGAGCCCGGGAGATCATCGTAAAGCGTTCCGCGGAAACCGGTGCCGTGGTGGCGCTGAGTCCCCTGGCTTGGCTGGATATGATCTTCACCTTTGCCCGTTCTCTGCGTCTTATCCGGGAAGTGGCTGAGGTCTACGGCTTTAAGCCGGGAGTTTGGGGCCGGATGCAGCTTTACCGGAGGGTGGCAAAGAATCTGGTGTTTATCGGAATTGCGGAGCTGGCTACTGATGCCGTGGTGGATGTGGTGGGAGCCGGAGTTACCGGCAGGCTTTCCGCAGCGATGGGGCAGGGCGTGGCGGCGGCCATTTATTCCAGCCGTCTCGGCTATATGGCAGTGAAGGCGGTGCGGCCGGTGCCCCTGACGCCGGAGGTGCTGACTCTGGGAGCCCTGAGAAAGGATCTCCTTAATGCGGGAGCTCTGGCTAAGCTGCTCCGGCAGGAAAGCCGCAGCGGAAAGGAAAAATCCTAGAAATTTCCCGGAGAAGCTCCTGAAAACTCCCCGAAAATAACGGAGAAGTCCTGAAGCAGCAGAGATGGCCCCCGATACGGTCAGGAGAGACGGAGCTCTGCCGCGCAGAATATTATCAGCTTTGGAGAATTAACTTTTTATTATGCAGAAGCCCTTTAATCAGGATTCCTTTTGGTCGCGTATTTCCTATATCACGGTGCTGGCTCTCCTTACGGCCTTCGGCCCCGTGTGCACAGACGTTTATCTGCCCTGCGTTCCGGAGATCACTCAGTTTTTCAAAACCGATCCCTCGGCGGTGCAGATGACCCTGACCTCCTGCTTTCTGGGCATCGCTATGGGACAGTTCTTTATCGGCCCCTTGTCTGACGCCATCGGGCGCCGGGGACCTCTTCTGATATCCCTGGTGCTGTTTGCCGTTTCCTCGGCGCTGTGCGCCTTTGCTACCGGGATCCCCATGATGGTGGCCTGCCGTTTTCTGCAGGGGCTGGCCGGCGGCGGCGGACTGGTGCTGGCCCGGGCCATGGCAGTGGATGTCTTCCGGGGCAGCGAACTCACCAAAACTATGTCGGTGCTTATGGGCATCCATTCCATAGCTCCGGTGGTGGGGCCTCTGGCAGGCTCTCTGATTATCAGCTGCTGTCCCTGGGAGTACATCTTCTTTGCCATGGGCCTCTGGGGACTTCTTTTGGCGGCGCTGTCATTTTTCCGGGCTCCGGAGACCTATGTTCCGGAAAATGCCGATTCCTCGCTCTCCCGGAGGCTTTCCGCCAATCTTACGGCCCCTCTTCAGGAATTCCGGAACGGGAACTTCATTACTCTGGTGCTGGCCAGCGGTCTTATGACGGCCGGTTTTTTCGGGTTTCTGTCCGCCTCTCCTTTTATTCTCCAGAAAACCTACGGCTTCACTCCCGGGGGCTATGCGCTGTTTTTCTCCCTTAATTCCAGCCTGCTGGTGCTGGCCTCCATTGTCACCGGCATTCTGGTGCGGAAATTCCCGGAACCGGCGATTGTAAAAACCTCCCTGGCAATTCTTCTGGCGCCGGCGGCGGTAATTTTTGCGGTGGCTCTGGTCGAGCCGCAAAATCCCGTCTGGTTTTTGTGCGGCGTCATGTGCTACACCTTTATCAGCGTGATCTTCAATACCGCTTCCTTTACCGTGATCATGAGCATGAGGAAGGGGCCTTCCGGGGCGGCTAGCGGGATCTTCGGAGTTCTGGTTTACACCACGGGATCTCTGGCCATGCCCCTTATGGGCATTATGGGGGATACCTCCATAGTTCCTCTGGGCTGCGATATGCTGTTTACCAACATAGTGGCTCTGGCCATATTTGTCTGGGTGCTGGCGAGATGCGGCAACCGGAAAGAGAATGGCAGCATTGCCGGCGGAGATCCCGGGAAGGAAAGCACCGTTCCTGAAGGGGAATCCCGCAAAGAAGCTCCCTGAAAAGGAGAGATGAAATGCCGGGAATCCGGCATAAGAAAAGGGCCGCAAGGCCCTTTTCTGATTCTGAAGTGCCCGGGGATAAAAACGCTGCCCGGGGACATTTGGGGAAAACGCTTAGAAGGTTAATCTGAATCCGGCCATGAGATCCAGGGAATCCACATCTATTTCATCCACATAGGTTTTATCCCAGACACGGCCCATGTCAGTGTAGCGGAGGTTAAGATCCACGGCCACGTTTCTGGTGAAATTGAAATTAACGCCGCCGCCTACCTGAAAGGCTACATTGCTTCGGTCATCCGAGTAGTGCCGGCCCATGCTGTAAAGATCCGCATCATGCCAGACCCCGCCGAGACCGACGCTCACATACGGAGCCACGAGACCGTCCACGGTGTAGAAATCCACGTAGGTATTAACCAGAAAGCCCCGGGAGGTAACATCCATATGATCGCGGACAATGTAGGCGCCGCTCCGGGAATTATAGCGGTAGTCGGCTTTGGAGTTAAAGAAGCCTTCCACTTCGAACCGGCCGCCAATTATGCCGCTGGTGGTGTAAGGCACGTTGATGCCGATGTAGGGATGCACTGTAAAAACGGTATCGTCATCAAGATGGCAGACATCGTAGCGGTGGCATTCCACATCGGTGTTGGTGAACGCCGCGCCCAGCCGGGCTCCCACATAGGGCCGGAAGTTTGTATCATACCGGCTTATCAGTCTCATGCCGTCATCAGCTGAAGCCTGAGCCGGGATCAGGGAAAAGGTCAGCGCAGCCGCAGCGGCTGCCAGGGGGAGAATCTTTCTAATCATATCGGTTCCTTCGTTTTGGTAATCTGACAGGCGCCGGCAGCTATGGTACCGGCTGCAATAACGGGACTGTAGCAGGATAGTAGCATTAGTATTCTTATGGGCGTTTATTCATTTAACTATGTGAAGATGCTCACAGTCTAAATTTGGATCCGGCGGAAAACTGCGGCAGAAGGGAAAGTTTTCAGAAAAAGACGCTGCTTTCGGGGAACTTAAGATCTGCAGGAAAGCGGCAAGGGAACGGCAAAAGGCAGGGAACAGCCCTGAAAATACCGGGCGGCTGCCAAAACGCCGGATAGACTTTGTCCGGCGGTGTTCTGCTGTGTCCCGCAAAGTTCCGCATGCCGCTTCGGGACTTTATGAACTCAGTAATTGGTGATAATGACCTCCTTTCCGGTTCTTTTGGTAGCGTCGCTGTTAATAAACCGTCTTACGGACATCTCGTGAATGTTAAAGCCCTGATAGAGCTCATGCACCAGGGGCACATTGTGATTGCTCAGCATGAGCTGCGCTCCCTTCTCTGAAAGCTCCCTGAAGAGATCCGCCAGCCGCATGTGATCCTGCAGGGCAAAGCCGTCCTTGGTATAGCTGGTGAAATTGGCAGTGTCGCTTACCGGCACGTAGGGGGAATCGAAATAGACGAAATCTCCCTCTTTGACATCAGCGCAGGCATCCATGAAGTCTCCCTGCATGATTTTCACATCATTGTCCCGGAAATACTGTCCGATGCCCCGGAGATTGTTTTCATCCATGGAGACGCCGCCGGTCTTGTTGTTGTAGGGGACGTTGAAAAGCCCCTTGCCATTGACCCGGTAAAGCCCGTTAAAGCAGTGCTTGTTTATCCAGATCATGAGAGCGGCGCATGGGGCATCCAGTTCGCCGGAACTGATTTTTTCATTATATTGCTGCCGTACCGCAAGGTAGCGTTCCTTGTCGCAGGGAATGCTGTCCAGTTCCCTGATGGCGGCGATCACGGCTTCGGGATCGGCCTTGAGCTGGCGGTAGACATTGATAAGCTGCTCATTGATGTCGTTGATAACGGCATGCTGCGGCTGAGTGTCAAAAAGAAAGGCTCCGCCGCCGATAAAGGGTTCGTAGTATGTTCCGAAGGTATCCGGCAGCAGGTCTTCCAGGTGTTCCAGGAGCTGTGTTTTGCCGCCGGCCCATTTTACGAAGGGTGAGATTGCAAGTAGCATGTGGTGTCCTTTGCTTCCTTATTCTATCGTCAAGATTGCAAGTTAAATGAGTCAGGCCTGAAAGAAGTCTCTCAGGCCTTAAATTCCAGTGATTTCAGGTTCCCCGGTGACTTCGGGGTATTGACACATCTCAGGTTATAGTCGCGCAAGGATATCATTTTTCCGGTCATAAGACATGGATTTTGGTATGAGACAGCGATTTAGCTTCCAGATTCGGCCTGATCCGTATGAGTCGGAACGGAAAAGCAAAATACTTTTCCGGAGTGGCATCTTCAGGAAATACGGTTTGCATTCACTAATCTGAGGCTTTGTCCGGTAGTTTCTTTTCCATTACCGCGCAGGTCTCTTTGAAAAAGATAAAAAATGGCCGGCGAGAATAACATGGCAGCTACGGTCAGCGACGTAGGGCGATTTTGGAGTTTACGGATTGGAAACGCGGATTGGAAATGGCAGGAGAAAGCGGCAGACTTTGCCGCTCATGAATGCGATACCGAACCTGAAACAAACCAGTTCGGTATTGCCTAATCTAAGTTGCACTAACTCTGGTTATTCCTTTAAGGCAAACATAGTTACAATCGTTTCGACCATGCGTTCAGTGCGGGCCTTTATGATATCCACAGTCCATTGATCCTTGTCGCAGACATCGCTGTTGAGATTAAACCCGTTAAGGTAACCGATATATTTGCCGTCTGAATCCTTGCGTTCCTTCTTTTCCTGAAACGATTTGTTACTCAGAGAACTGTTGTAAGCGGTAATGGTAAGGTTCCCAAAGGTATGCACATACTCGGCCTGAAGTTCCTTTGCTTTTTGACGATCTCCTCCGGCAATCATATTAACCCACGGATTCGGTATATTGTCCCCCTGTGGAAAAATATGCTCTATGGACCAGAAGTATTTACCCTTTTCATTGGTTTTCCACAGATCCTGTTCATTCTCCCGGGTCATGCCGCGTTTAGCCATCATGCAGAGGATAAAGCGGGTGGCACTGACATTATCATCATATACAGGCCCCTTGAGTTTCTCTGCAAAGACCTCATCAGAAGCCGAATTATCCGCAAGCTTATTGCGAAGACGTGCCAGAATAGCGTCTCCGGTCAGGTTGTTTTGTTCGATTTCCTCAATAAAAGACATGAACATTCTGGTAAGATCCCGTGTCGGCGGTATATCTGTCATATTACGTCTTACAAAGAAATTAACCAGAAGCCGGCATACCTTGACAATTTCGTCATCATTAATCTGGAGAGAATTATGATTTTTAACGAGGTACAGGAGAAGGAGGTATGACGGAGCTCCTTGTATCCGCTTCAAATCAAGGTAACTTTCTCGTTGTGCCGCAGTAAGACCATCTTCCTTATTCAGAATAATGCTGGCATACAAGGAGGCGTTTTCTGTCAGCTTTTCCAATGCTTTGACAGGATTATCTTTGATGATTTTTTCATAAATGCCGAGCATAGTGGAACGAGTGGCCATAGTACCAAGCGGGTACAAACGGTCTTCCTTGTAAAAGGGAAGGTTCAGTTCTTTTCTGAAGGCATTATAGTTCTGCCGGAAGAATCGTTCCTGTTCATAGTACTCTTCGCCAAGATCCTTCAGAATTCCTTCCCAGCGGTTATAGTGGCTGTCGATATCCTTTTCTCCGGCTCTGTCGAGATGGGCCAGGAGCATATTTTTGATGAGATCGATAGCAGTCAGCGGAGCTCCGCGATCATTGAGTGATGCAAACAGCGTATACGCATCGGAATGACTTGGGACGTCAATTTTAACCAGAATAGCGGAGTTAACCTTGTCCAGGATTGTGAACAGAGAATTTATACCATCAGTATCATTATTATCATTGAGATAAGCCCAGATGCGTCCGCAAAAATAGTCATATGCTTTTACTACACGTCTTACACCAGCGTATGACGGCATATTTCTTTTCGGAGTGATTATACCGATTAATGACAGAATGCCGAGATAGTCATCTCGGTTGCTTCCCTGTACTTGAGGAACAACCCGAATGGCAGAATCGGTATTTTTGAGCACCAGTTTTCTTTTAAGCTGAATAATATCGGTCAGCTGCTCGTCGTTTAGCTTTTCATGGTGTTTGCTTAGTACGGTATACAGCGCTGCGAGGAATAAACTCAGGGTGGTGAGCCGCTGCTGGCCGTCCACGACCTCAAATTTAGGAGCGTTAATGGCATCGGTTGCAGTGTCAATGCAGATGATGGAACCAAGGAAATATCCTAAATCATTTTCAACAAGGTCATCGAAAAGCTGTTCCCAGTTATTCTTGCCCCAGGTGTAAGCCCGCTGGTACTTCGGTATTTCAAAAATATGCCGGGTATCAGGATCAAAAATCTGGGACAGCGGATATTTGTTGACGTTGATGTTATTTAAATTCATCTTTGAACTCCATTGTTATGGCAGTACGACTGCTTGGGTTCGGGCAGTGTTATGGGATTGTCCGGACAACGTCTGATACCACCATGCCATTGAAAAACGGGAGAGAGACACCTGCCTTCTCCCGTAAGATAAGCCGTTATTTCTCATCAAGAAGATGAATCTTCAACGGCGGGAGAGCCTTAACGATTTTCACGGTTTCCATACTGACGGTGATGACCTTGAGAAAAAGCGCTAGCGGGTATCTGGGGGCTTCAGCGAATTTGTTGAAGTCGTTAACAATACCCGTTTTCTTATCCACAGACACTCCAGCTCTTTCCACAACCCAGTCCAGAGCGGACTTTCTGTTCACCACATATTCCTGAGCCTCCAAGGGAATATTGGAAACTGTAATGGCGGAATTGAAGAGGAGCTTAGTTTTATCATTGGCGTCATTGCCTTTTTTGCCGGGGATTTTGGCCCATTGCATTTTGGTGACCGTGTAGTTCCGGGAGTCTTCTCCGGTGATGGTGACACCGGGGTATTCAGGCTGCTTTTCGTAATTCACATGCAGATCCGCCAGCTTTCTTCCGGCATCGGCAAAGGCCCTGAAATCCTGGTAAGACGCTACTCGGGGGATGCGGGGCAGCTCCTTGGCAAGGTTATTGGCATACCGAGCGAGGTAGTCCGGAGAGTGCAGTATCCCGTAGACATAGTAGAATACATCGTCCTTGGTGATTCCGGCGCCAGCTCTGCCGTATGCTTCCTGAAAATGTCTGAGACCATAATCGGAGAGGGCATCGGTCTTTTCGGTTCCGAAATTATCCGAGACGTACAGGTAGCGGGGGAACACAGAGGTATCACCATTGCAGTGAATATCTGTAAGATGGTCAGTTATGAATGCTATTTGCCCGGTTTTTGTGTATCCCTGATTAACTGCAATAACCAAATTGTCAGAATCCTCGGCCGGAAAAACATTCTGCCATCTGCCAGGCATTTCTATAAAACAGGGGTTCTTCTCGTAGTAGAGGTACTGCTTAAAAAATGGCCGGTACAGAGCGGTAATGATGTTTTTCGGAAGCCAGCTTAACGGTTCCAGTTTTTGGAGTTTGGTCTTGCTTCCTCGAGTCCATGATATTTCTTCCCCTGATTCCGTAATGGCCGTACCAATGGCAGTGCCGGATTTCACCTCTGCTACGGCATTATTCCAGGCCTGAACGGTTCTTCTTAAACTGTTCTGAAGTTCGTCTTTGTCCGAGTTGTATACCCAGCTATCTCTGCCAGTTGAAGCACCAACAACATAATCTTTGAAAATTGCATTGTCCGAGCCTTTATCTTTATTGGTTAACTCAATGTAATTCTCAAAAGTTTCATCCTTCAGATTCAGCCAGTCCCCGTGCTTATCAGGCACAATCTCCGCCCATTCCATATTGGATATGGAAGCGTAGTCAGAAACCTCCTTGAGCTTCTGTTCCCTGGAAAGATAATCTGCCACAGTATGGAAGTAAATCTTTCCCTTTTCCTGAGCCTGAGGATTTTTTATCAGGAATACGATAGCTATAGGAGCTCGGCTGCCTTCCCCGAATATTTTCCCGCCTTCCTGCCGAGAGCGTTCCCCTGATGTTCTTTGATTTCCTTTCAGGTGGTAGACGTAGATAGAACTGAACTCTTCTGCCATGCATTTCCGCATGCCGTCAGCGCTGGCGGAGTCCAGCCAGCCGGCATTGGTAATAAAACCGATAATACCGGATGATCCGATTCTGTCAGCAGCCCAGCGGTAGGCTCGGATATAGGAATCAAACAAACTTCCCTTTAAGGTTGCATTGCTTGCGGCAACATAAGTATTTTTAAGCCTTTTATCCAGAGCCTCATAATGCTCATTGGCATTATTGTCATTCTGAGATTCCTGGCCCACGGAGTATGGGGGATTCCCCACAATAATCCGGATTTCAGCCTTGTTTTCCCGGCAGAGGTTATCGTTGTTTTCCGAGAGGGCGGTAATGAGATTCGCCTTGCCGTTGCTGGCAAAGGTGTCAGTCCAGACCGTCACATTGTTGGGGCGGTAATCCTTGTCGTCAACAAGATTGTGATAGGCGGTTTCAACATTCATGGAGGCGATGTAGTAAGCCAGAGGAACAATTTCGTTGGCGTGAAGATCGTTCTCGTACTTGTATTTCAGCTGATCTTTCGGAATGAGTCCGCTCTCCATCATGCGGACAATGAAGGTTCCGGTGCCGGTGAAGGGATCCAGAACGTGAATGCCGTGAGCGCCGACAGACTGGTTAAATTCCTTCTTAAGGAGATCTGCCACCGACCGGTTTATGAAGTCCACCACCTCTACCGGAGTGTAGATAATCCCCAGCTTGTCCCGGAGCTTGGGGAAAGCCTTCTGGAAAAACCTGTTGAAAATGTCCTTGATAATGGTCTGCCGGGTTACGGAATCCTGAGCGGCGCTCATGCGCAGGCTGACATTCTTGTAGAAGGGCTCCAGAAGAGAGGTGCAGCGGTTCATGCCGTCCCTGTCCAGTTTGGACAGCATTTCAGACATGGCCTTGGAAATGGGGTTCTGTTCCGCAAAGGGATATTCCCTGAAGATAGCCGCAAGGACAGGCTTGATTACAATATGCTGCCCGATCATTTCGATCACTGCATCCTCGGAAATCTGCCCGTTTAAGGTGGTCTTTATTTCATCGCGGAATTCCTCCAGAGCTTTCCGGGATTCCGGACTTTCCTTGACGATGTCCTTAATGTGGTTTATCTGGGTTTTGCAGATCTCGGCCACATCCTCAGCCCAGTCCTCCCATTCCCGGCGATTTCCCACTCTCTTGACAATGAGGGTCTTCAGAGATTCTTCCACCACAGCATTGCGGTACTGCTCCGCAAAGAGATCAAACATGGTGTCGGCTTTGATCTCGCTCTCCTTCGCGCCCTTTGTTTTTTTGCCGGAAGGGAGAGTTTCTCCGGAAGCTCCCCGGGTTTTGGAGAACTTCTTGTCAGTTATGGAGATCACCTCGATATGCTTGCTGTTGATTTTGCCGGTTTCGCCGTCAATAACCCGGGCAAAGGCGGAATCGATGGATTTCAGAGCGTTCAGCACCTGCCATACCACTTCAAATTCCTTGTTTTTGTTTAAGAGAAGATCGGGAGAGGCTCCGGTGGGCAGCACGACCGGAAGAATGACATAGCCTCTTTTCTTGCCCGGAGATATGCGCATCACCCGTCCTACGGTCTGTACCACATCTACTGGGGATTTCCGGGGAGACAGGAAGATAACGGCATCCAGAGACGGCACATCAACCCCTTCGGAGAGACAGCGGACGTTAAACAGAATTTTGCAGATGTTCTCCGCAGGTTCCTCCCGGAGCCAGCTTAAAAGGTCATCCTTCTGGGTGGCCGGCATGGCTCGGTAAATGTATTTGGTTTCGAATTTCAGCTGGTGCGCTTCGTTGTAGGCTGAGTCGTTCCAGTTTTGACCGAAGCGTTTTTTGAGAAAAGCCCTTTCTTTTTCCTGATATTTTTCCACTACCCGGCCGAACCAGTCAGCGTATTGTTTAGCCGCCGGGCGTTCATTGTTATCGGGGGACGTCTCTATAACCCGGGCAAAGCCCACGGCTCTCTTCATATGCTTTGAGGCGGGAACGGCATTGTCATTTTCGTCGCCGTCTTCTTTCCTGATATCCAGCTTTGCTAGAGCCCGGTAGGAGCCGATAATTTTGGCGGCATTGCTGATATTTACCGCAGACATTTCATCGGATGACAGGAAGGAATAATCCTTCTCCAGCAGGGATTCATCCAGAGTCAGGACGATAACCTTGTAGTCAACGAGACAGTTCATGGAAATGGCTTCGCTGAAGGTTACCGTGGCAAGATCAGGGCCAAATACCTTTTCGTCATCCATGGAGTAGATAACCGCATCTCCGGAACTGGCCTGATCCTTGGCAACGGTTCCGTAAACCCGGGGGGTGGCAGTCATGTAAAGACGTTTCCGGCCCTTGATGAAGGAATCGTTATGGACTCTCAGAAACAGGCTTTCCTCCCGACTGTAATCATCGGAAACAGCATAGCCTCCGGCAGTGCGGTGCGCTTCATCGCAGATAATGAGATCGAATTCCGGGATGGAGTCATTGCCGAAGCTGAACTGCGCTTCATGGAGCACATCGATGGACTGGTAGGTCGAGAATATGACCGTGAGATCCCGGGTTTTCAGGAGGGCTTCTTTGATCTTTGCCGTCAGGGATTTCGCATCAGTGGTAGCCGGGTAGGACAGCTGATCCAACGATATCAGGTCGTCCAGTTCCAGGGGATTGGATTTTCCGGTAGTGCTGTCGGAACAGACCGCAAAGGCATTGATATGAAAGGAACACTGTCTTTTCCAGTCGGCGAGAGTCTGGGACAGCAGGGCCAGGGAGGGCACCAGAAACAGCACGAACCCTCCGGCTCCCACATACTTCTCCGTAAGCTTCATGCTGGTAAAGGTTTTGCCGGTGCCGCAGGCCATAATGAGCTTGCCGCGGTTCACTGTTTTAAAGCCGGTGACGATTTGGTCGATCACTCTCCTCTGATAGTCCCGGAGCTGCCTTTTCTGGATATTCTCTTCCTTGCCCAGAAGGTAAGCGCTCCAGTCAACGTTGGAGCTTTCAAGGTCGCTTCGTTTGATTACTGTAACAGGAATTTCTTTTCCCTTGAGGCTGTTCAGAAGGTTTTCGCTCCAATTGTTATTGGTGGCCACAATAATCCTTCTGGTGAAAAAGGTTTTGTCCGAGTTGGAGATAAAGGAATCAATTTCTTTTTTGCTGACGGTATGCTCCTTTTCGTACATCTTGCACTGAATGGCCGTAAAGGTATTATGGTCTTCAGCATTGATGCCCACAAGGTCAATGCCAATATCTCGGGCGTTTACGGTCAGATCGGGATGCTCCCGGGCCCAGTCCGCATAGGTCATAACCTTGCTGAAGAAATCCCGGTACGCTTCATCCCGGGTAAGCCAGCTTCTGACCAGAGTTTCAAACTTGGTGCCGTAATCCCTTTTGGTGATGACGGATTCCCGGATTTTTTTGAGCAGGAGATCGAATGCCTCTTTATTGTGTTCCTCCGCAAAGGTATCGTTGGCAGTGTTAACGGCGGTGTTGCTGAAAGTATTGTCAGAAGGGGAGTCAGCTTCCTGATTAATGGAGGCAGTGTCATTCGTCAGGTCGGTCAAAAATTCATCAGTCATAGGGGCTTCCTTGCAAATAATACAGCTTCTGCATATCACGAATAATTTTTAATACTCAATTTAGCAGTAATTTTTTTTTTGCAATCAGAAAAGAGTTTGACGTTAAACGACTGAGAATCAGGTCAAGTTTCAGGGAATATCAGGGCGGTTTTGCGGCGGCAAGCTTTGCCCTCGCTTCTGCAAACTCAGCCTCCTGCTGTTATGAGATTCCGGAAAAGAGGAGAACAGGCTGTCTCACGGATTTGGTTCGGCGGTATCAGCAGTTCTCGGCAGGTGTCACTATTCACAGCCCTGAAAAGTACCTAATCTGACCCCGCCGCCATTTACACATAGAGGCGCGCGTCATCCCTGTCGGCTGCTCGGTGAGCAGGCGATGATCATGATGGCGTTTCAGTGCTATGCTTTTTTTGTGATTGTCTGACTGTTGTTATGATTTCCAATTTGTTCATGGGGAGTCTTTTTCCGCTCTTTCTGGAACCGGGTTAACTTTATTCTGGTTACCGGTTCCCGGAGGCGGGGTGGCAGTTTGCAGATCCTTGGTTGCAGGCTTTGGATCTGTTGCTTCCTTGGTCTCTGACTTCGCAGTAACTGATTCCTTTGACACAGTTTTCTCAGATGAAGAGGTAGTCTCCGTCGAAGCCCCGGCCGTATACAGTGCCATGCCAGTCGCATTGCGTAATGCGGGATAGTTCAAATGTTTATAGACTCCCAGCTTTTGAGAGTGTATGGCTTCCCTGAAAACACCGCTTCAATGGCTTTGCAGCTGTTGACACCGTTTTTTCCGCAGGTGGCGAGATATGTCTTTGCATCGGCATGATTCTGAGCATTTTCAGTGGAATCGAACTGTCCGCTGACATTCATGCCGCTGACATTCATGCGGGGCTTTTCCATCCGGAACGTTCGCTCTGGGCGGGGGCAAGGGGGATCAGGAATTTCCGGAACACGCTGTCAAGATTGCGCGGAAATGGGCATCACGAAATTTCTGCGAAGGGAGTCATCAAGGGATTTCCGCTCCGGGCATCCTGCGCGCAACTCTGGATACGGAGGCGGGATTGGCGCTTTAACAGCCATGAGAGCCCTTGAGATGGGAATTAAGGAGGAAGAACTGCAGCCCCTGATTACCGTCTGGCGGAACTCAACTCCCAATATCGTGAAGAGGAAGTTCTGGCGGGCTTTGGATAACGCCGTCATGACAGCCATCAGGGAACACACCACCGCTGAAACACACGGACTCAAATTCGCATGCAAAAGCGGCATGCAGTTCATCACGCTGCCTTCCGGCAGAAAGCTCGCCTGCGTGAAGCCACGCATCGGCATGAACCAGTTCGGAGGGGAGAGCGTCACCTACGAGGGAGAGGGAACGTTAAAGAGGCGGGAGAGCATTGAGAGCTGCGGCCCCAAGTTTGCGGAGAACATCATCTAGGCGGTGTCCCGGGACATTCTCTGCCATGCCATGAAGACACTCCGGCACTGCGATATCGTGATGCGCGTACATGATGAGCCGGTAATCGAAGCGGATCCGCGGGTAAGTTCTGATGCCATCTGTGATCAGATGGGACGTGCGCCGCCCTGGGCGAAAGGGCTGCTCCTGCAGACTGCGGGGTATGTCACAGAGTTTTATAAAAGGATTAGCGTTTGACCTGACCGGGATCTTAGCTGGTAACCTGGTCGGTCTTTTGCCGGTCAAGTTGCTTTGATTCAGTTGCCATGATTGAACATTTTATTTCAGTTTTTTGCCCGCAACGGTGCATTCCTTTTTGCAGAAACAGATGCCGTATGAATGAACTGCTTTAATATCCTTTCTTTTGAGGTACGGGTCGGCATATTTCTTTCTGATTATCTGATCAATGGCATCTTCGGCAATCAGAAACTTGTCTTCGTTTTCATCATCGGTCTGCTTAAGTTCCAGAATTACGATAACGCCTCTGTTCTTCAGAGACTTTATTATCAAATCGATATAGCCGTTTCCGGACTCAAAATTGGATTTCTGCTCTTCAATGAGAGACGTGCCGTTTGCCAAAAGTCCGTTCATGAAGCCATGGTAATAGTTTTCCTTCGGAGCATTGACGGAGAAGTCTCTGATGGACACATATTTGGCCAGAAGCTCGTTGAGGCTGTCCTCAACAGCAGCGGCGTCCCCCGAGAAAAATCCTTTTATCAGACTGCCGGTGTTATTCCTCATAACGCTGTCATTTTTATAGAAATCCATGATTTTCGACTTGAAGCAATCCCTGATTTCCTCATTCGGAATATAGAGCCGGCGCTCATATTTGTCAGCGGATCTGTAACGCGGATCAAAGGTGAGATAGCCGGTATAAAGCAGCAGAGTCCAGAAATCATTGATGTCATGATTCTTCAAATCTCCGTAGCACAGCGCCGCTCTTGCTTCCGCGATAATGGATTCACCATCCAGAAGGTTTTGCATCTTATCAACATCATCCGGCTCTATGAAGCCCATGAATTCTTCGATAACGTCATTGCCGCTGGTGTTTATCCAGTAGTTGCCGGCCTGAATGAGATTTCTGTCTTCATTCAGCATTCCATGGTTGTCATCACAGAAGTTCATGACATCCCACGGGCAGTACATATGAGTTGTGCCAAAATGGTACCCGTCGTAATTATTTTTCACCTCTTCGTAATAGTCCGAAAGTCCGTAGTATGAAAGAACTTTCTGAGTTTCCTCCCTGGTAAACCCTATTCCCTCTGAAATATCCTTTTTTCCGGCATCAAGAACCGAGCAGACCAGAAGATTATTAAGCCCGGTAAAAATACTTTCCTTGGCTGCTCTTAAACATCCGGTAAGCACGGCTCTGCATAGATACATATTGGTCTTTAAGGCATTGCTTAAGAACGGACTTATGATGTCAATCATTTCCTTGTAGTAGCCGTTATGGGCTGCTTTGGCAATCGGAACGTCATATTCATCAATAAGCAGGATCGGATTAATGCCGTGATGCTTGCTAAGAAACATCAGCAGATTGCTTAATGAATTCTTAATTTTGTTTTTGTTTTTGATATCACAGATATAATCCTCATTATCAGCCACGTCTTTAAAAGTTCTGATTTCCGTATCGCTGAGTTTTGGACTGTCTGCCAAATAATTGAAAGAATTGTACAGATTGAAAATAATACTGCCAAACTGTTCATAGGCTCCGATAAAATCATTACCGGAAACTGCCTTCAGGGAAATAAAGATTACCGGAAACTTCCCCATGTACTTGCTGCAGAATTCCTTATCCTCAAAAATTTTGGTGCCCTTGAACCATTTTTCCTGAAGTGATACATCGCCGGGATTTTCGATATTCAGAGACAGAAAGTCATAGAAGGTGGACATGGTTAGCGTTTTACCGAAACGTCTTGGTCTGGTAATGAGCATGACCTTTGATGTGTTTTCTTCAAAAATCGTTTTTATAAATTTGGTTTTATCAACATAGTAACTGTTGGTTTCAATTAATTCGTGGAATAATTCCGCTCCAATACCTATAGACTTCAGCATCCTGTTCCGCCTCTGAGACTGACTATTCACGTTAGAAAAAGGCCTTTCGCTGATCAGCTGTTCACAAAGTGACTGAAGCGCAGAAAGGCTCTGTCTCATTCATTATCCCACAACCTATTTTATCGTCAACTGCCGGGATCTTGCTTTTTGATAAGAATATAATAATAAATTATCTACTGATCGAGTGTTCAAAATATTCATGATTTGCTTTGCCATACATTTATCAGTTCTCAGCCGAAGTCAGTCAAATACAGAATATCTCATTGAGCAAACGGGCTTATTTCTGAAGCGGCACACTATACCGCTCCTTCATAAGGGGATTAATGCAAACGTCAGATTTTACCTTCTTTGCTGCGGCATCTCGCAGGCTTCCCCGCCTTTTGTTCATGAACCCCTTCCTCATCTGCCGTTCATTTGCTGCCGGCTATGAAAGGCGCTTTCCAGCCCGGTTATGACTCCTGGCGGTTAATTGCGCCGGTTTCTGAAGAAGCGTTCTCAAAAATCCTGATCCCTTTTTCCATAAAAACCTGATCCCTCTATGCCTGAATCCCTCTATGCCTGAATCCCTCTATGCCTGAATCCCTCTATGCCTGATCTGATCCCTCCCATGCGCGCAGACATGCTGAGAAGCTTTCCGCTCCCGGGGACGGTAATTTCGCTTCTGAAAGTATTTTTGGCCGCCTTCCGGTTCCTGCTGGAGAGATCCTGATCGCAATCAGAGTATTTGCAAAAACAGAAGTGTCATCACTAATTTTCTTCATGCTGATATTTCAGCATGTCATTTTGGCAGGATCTTCATTTTTTCAGGTGCTCGCTATGCCGGAATCCCTGAATTAGCCATTTGCTAAAATTTGGGGGTTACCAAAACGGAATATGTTGACAAACTATATTGATAATCTATACTGTGACGGCTTTATCAAACACATGGTTATTTTTATGAGGTTTTCCATGACACAAATGAACGTGAATAGCCCTGAATTTATCAAATCTGCGCTGAATTTTGTGGGTTATTACGGAATTGCCAAACTGATGCTCGGCAACAGGTATATTCTGGCGAACATTCTGAAGGAGTGCGCTCCGGAATTTCAGGAGTATGACATCGACTTTATCGTGAATAACTGTCTTCAGGGCCGGTTAAACATCAGCTCTGCTTTTTACCGTCTGGACAAGTATGACTGCTCTAATGAAGACATTGTCGGGCTTGACACCGCTGATGTGTCTCTTAGCGAGGAGACTGCCGGTTTTAACCTCTTTGCTGAAGTTCTGGTTCCGAACCCAAAGGATGAAGACCATGGGCTGGAGGAGTCTCAGGATCTTCCTGATGCTGCGGCATCAAAGGATGCGAAAGCTGATGCTGTTTCCGCGGATCCGGAAAAAGTTATCCTGCTCATAGATGTGGAACCCGGGCGGCATCCTGATATGGATGATCGGGATATGATATGGACGTCCACTTATTACCCCGTCCGGATGCTTGATATGCTGCATAGCGCAATGTTCGCAAAGAATTATGATATCAGCAGGATACGTAAAATTTACGCCATCGGAATCTGTCTTGATCTTGCAAATGACAGTACTGATTCTGTTTTTGGATACAATGTGATCCCCCACAGAGGCTTCATGGAGGATACCGGTGAGAAAGAGGGGGAAGATGCGGCTCCGAAAAAGATAACAAAGGAAGATCTCGAAGATTTGCTGCATGTTATTTTTATCGATATCGCCGACCTTCCCGAAGACAGCGATTATCGGATCATCACCATGCTGAGAAACCTTTTCCTGCACCGCAAAC